>Ga0325404_1002226_pt1 | contig 20801 bp, 6 predicted proteins | sample PopdelMetagenome_18_FD_205664 | JGI IMG/M metagenome (GOLD analysis project Ga0325404, IMG submission 205664) | Populus deltoides microbial communities from Bellville, Georgia, United States - Xylem-Control-R1 | ecosystem: Host-associated > Plants > Phyllosphere > Stem > Wood/Secondary xylem... | reverse complement strand
AGGTCTTCCACTAGCTAGGAAGTTTGATCATATGATTCCTTTTAAACCAAAAGTGCAACCAATCTGTTGCGGATTTTATAAAAGTTTTTTTGTTTATAAAGGAAAAATTAAGAGGCTTGTAAAAAAGATGTTGCAAAGTGGAATAATTTAACAAAGTATGAGTACTTTTGCTTCACCTGTATTGTTGGTAAGAAAAATGATAATACATAGTGCTTTTGTGTGGATCATAAACATATGAATTAAGTGACAATAAAGAATAAGTTCTCGATTTCATTGATTAATGATTTGTTGAATGAGCTACAGGGCTCTAAGTTGTTTTCCAAGTTGGACTTAAGGTCTGGTTATCATCAAGTTTGTATAAATGAAGAGGATATGGAAAAAATTGTATTTTAAACTCACCAAAAAAATTATGAATTCAAGGTAATGCCATTTGGAATGACAAATGTACATGTAACTTTTCAGGTATTAATGAATGATATTTTAGAAACTTTCTTGAGAAAGTTTGTTATAGTGTTATGTAATGATATCTTTGATTTACAACAACTCTTCTTCAAAATCACATGTGAATTATTTAAAACATGTTTTAGAAACTCTCAATACCAACCAATTATATACAAAAAGATCCAAGTGCACATTTGATGAGCAACAAGTGAGTGCTTAGGAAGGAGTGGTAACTGACCCTAAGAAGATTGAGGCAATGAATAATTGGCCAGTTCCTAAATCCTTCAAGGAACTTAGGGTATTTCTGGGTTTAGCTAGCAATTATAAAAAGTTTATTAGAAAATTTGGTGCTATTAGCAAAATATTGACAAATTTGTTGAAGAAAAATAACTTTGGGTGGCATGATGGAGCACATAAAGCTTTTGATCTTCTAAAGAAGGCCTTTTATGAGGCTCCAGTTCTGGCTTTACCTAATTTTAATAAGACATTTGTGTTAGAGATAGATGCATGTGCTATAGGATTAGAGGCAATGCTCAAAAAGACCCATTGATTCTCAAGAAGGAAGGCCCCTTGCATTTCTCAAGAAGGCTTTGGGAATAAGACACTTGGGACTGTCTATTTATGAGGAGTATCTGACAATTATGATGGAAATGGAAAAATGAAGGTAATATTTGGAGAAAGAACAATTTTTAATTCAAGCTAATCATGAGAGTCTTAAGTACTTATTGGATCAAAAGATTCATATAACAATTCAGAAAAAAAAAGACTGACTAAGTTGTCGGGACTAAATTGCCATATTATATATAGGAGAGGAAAAGAAACAATTTATAATTCAAGCTAATTATGAGAGTTTTAAGTACATATTGAATCAAAAGATTTGTATAACAATTCAAGAAAAAAAAAAGGTTGACTAAGTTGTTGAGACTGAATTATCATATTATATATAGAAGAGGAAAAAAAAACATGGTTGCAGATGCTCTCTCTAGAAGAAACAATTATATAAATGACAAGCAGGGAATTGAAAGCAAAAAAGTTGGCATCTTAAATGTAGTAACTAGAGTGGTGTCAGCTTGGTATAAGAAGATATATGATTCTTACAAAAAAAGATATCATATTATAGGAGATTATGGCTAACAAGATGATTGATGTTAATAAGTATCCATTTTATACTCACATAGAGGGAATTATGAAGTATAAAGAAAGAATTGTAGTTGGAGACAAAGGAGCATTAAGTGAGTACTTAATCAAGTTTGCACATAACTCTTACATTGAAAGTCATGTTAGAATCCATAATTCTTACAAGAGGCTCAATGCTCACTTATATTGGCCATCAATGAAGAAATTGGTGAAGAAGTTAGTTTAGTAATATGACATTTGTAAACAAGCTAAAGGGAGATGATGGCTTACCTAAGACTGTTACAACAATTTCCAACTCCAAAAGGCACTTGAAAAGACAATACTATAGACTTTGTGGAACGTTTACTAAGGTTAGAAGGGAAAGATACTATTATGGTAATTGTAAACAAGTCTACATGGTATAGGCATTTTATAGCATTGGCTCATTCTTTTCTAGCTCAAGATGCCGCTCAAATCTTTCTGAACCACTTTTACAAGTTCTATAGGTTTCCTGCTATCATAATTATTATCAGAGACAAGGTCTTTACAAGTATTTTCCTTAGAGAACTGTTCAAGAAGCTTGGTGTTAAGTTGCTTATGAGTACATCTAACCATCCAAAGACTGATGGAAAATTAGAAAGGATGAATCAGCGTCTAGAAACAAATATGTGATGCATGATCATGCATAAACCAAAGAGATGGTGCTTGTGGTTGTCTCTAGCATAATGGTGGTAAAATAAAAGCTTCCCTTTAGATGTTAGAATGACTCTTTTTCAATTTCTACATGGTTATGAAACATCAACTAGAGAAATGATCCATATTGATGCCATTCAAGTTGCTTTTGTATAAGAGTTGGTATAGAGGAGAGTTAACATAGATCTAATGTTAAGAGTTAGTTGAAAGGTGTAAGGAACAAGATAAGACAATTGATATATAAGAAAAGATCTGAATAAGAATTTGCAAAAGAAGATTGAGTATTTCTCAAGTTATAACAAGATAGACAGGGCAATGTGTGTTTCAGGAAGAACTTCAAGTTGAATCTTAGATATTATGGTCTATAACAAGTCATTAAAATGAATGGGGTTGTGACTTACAAGCTAGAATTACCATAAAGGAGTTTAGAACACTTTGTTTTTCATGTTTCACTGTTAAAAAATAAGGTTAGAGAGGCAGTTGTTGTTTCATCTATATTACCAGTAATAGATGAAGGAGGCAGGGTAAAAATTTATCTTATAGCAGTCTTAGATAGAAATCTTATGAAAATAGAAAATAAGATTGTGGTGGTAGGATTGATCCAATAGTCCAATTTTTTTTCTTGAGGATGCAATACAGAAAGAATTAAAGAAGATTTAGATGCAGTTTCTAGAATTTTGTGTAGATTCTTGAGGTCAAGAATCACTTAAAGAAATGAGTATTTTTATATTTTGCACGTGTTATAATAAAAATATTTATAATAACAGCAGCAGTAGCAGTTGCAAGATGGATTGGTAGGAATTTAATTTTAAGCATGTGATTCATGTTGTTATAGTAGTTGGGGTAGATAGTTAATCAGTTGAGAAGTAATTGGAAGTCTTGGAAGTTAGTCAAGTTAGTTAAAGAGATTGTATTGTATAAATGTTGTTGGGTTAATTTCATGATATTCAAGTAATAACACAATAAGCAATTCATTCTCCTCTTCTCTATGTTATATATTCTCTTCTTCACTTTTCTTCTTCTACTTGTTAAGCTATCAGCTTAAAATTCTATATTATATTATACTTTGACCCAATCAGTATTCCATTAATTTATATATTATTTGACACAAAAATAAAGAAGATATGAAATAGACCTGTGTAGGTCCAAATAAAATTGCACCTATAGCAACTCGCCGACCTAAAATTATATATGCATATAATTAATGACATTATATTATAATGTAGTAATTTTTGTGTTTATATATGATATAATCCATGCATGTTATTCTGATGCTAAGGATGGCTAGAAGAAGAGGATTACGTAATGTAATCCTTTTTTTAGGTCTTTATCACGTAATTAAAAGAAACTAACATCTGTAATTATAGATCTCATTCGAAAGAAACTGCAACCTAAAAATTTTAATGGAAGGGCTTTAAAATCAATACCGAGCAGGGATGAAAGAACGAGAATTGAATGGCAGGAAAGTCTATTAGGGCTGGCCGGAGATAAACGAACTTGACAAATATTAGAGTTTATTGACTTCTCCTAGACAATATACAAGGCGCATGGACCATCAGAATTCGATCATTTGTGATTGATGGTCAAAGATGGTAGAAGAAACAGGTTGGCACTGAAAAGGAGGACGGTGAGATGCATACAATTGAGGGAGGAGCAGACCAGGGAGGGGCCTCCTCCATAGATTTGCGGCGCCTACAGAATCATGGACAGATTTTCTCTGTAGATTGTGATGGGTTTTCTGGCACATGCATAGACAGGATCACATAAATCACACGAGTGCAGAATTTTGCGAACGTTTTTTTTTTCCTTCTTGGCTAGCTAGTGGTGGCAGACCCAGTTCTCAGCTGCTTGTCTGGTGACAATGGAAAAGATGAACATAATAATGTGGAATGTATATCGTAGAACTAGAAATCTAGTGGTGGAGCCTGTCTTGGAAAGGGATATTATGTTCTTTATTGAGGATGTGATATATTCAAAAGTTGAATAATTTGATATGAGATGTTGATCAAGTCGTGGTGTGAATGTAAATGATACAAGATTGAATTTATGCTGCTAATTGAAGCTAAAAGGATTTTTCTTTAGTGGCTGAACACAATTTCATCAATCACTGAATTTTAAGCCCACGATGGTGAAAACTTTGGCAAAAAGGACAATAATTTAAAAATTAATTGTAGTTTTTCTCTTCAACTACACCATTATACAATTATACAATACATCTAAAAAAATTGTCTTTTACTGTTCTTTATTTTTTTTCTTTTCTCAGTGGATGGTATTTTTCAATGAACAACATTATTTTTTTATTCACTAAACTTTTTTTTTTCCTAACTTTATGCTTCCATACGATGTTTGTGATATTTTATGTCTTGGTGTTTTCTTTTTCCCTTAATTTCTCGACGATTTAAGGTGTTTGAAGAAATTTCAAAATTGAATTGGAGGCCATTTCATGAAATGAGATTTCAATTTACAGTATTAAAAAATTAAGAGAAAGAGAGGTAAAATAGAAAAAAAAATGGGCTTTTTTCAAATTCTCACCAAACAACTCATTTTTGTCTAAAATTTTCCTTTAGCTCATTTTTAATCCCTTTAGTTTTATGATTTTATAATTTGATTATAAACTTTATTTGTTTTACTTCTTAATCTTTGAGTTTTGAGGAAAAAGAGAGAAGTTCATTGAAAATAAAAGGAGGTGAGAGAAAGTGCTCGTTAATTAAATTTTAACAAAAATAAAAAAATAAAATCAATCTTTGTGTTACTAGATTCCTTTTTATGAGAAGAATACTATTTAAGTGTTTTAAAACATTAATCTTGCCATAAAAAAATAGATCAAGGCTTGGAAAAAGTGTTTTTTTCTATTTAATTTTGAGATGTTGACTTATTTAAGGGTGTTATGTGAAAAAAAACTGATTTATTTAGGTTCTTAGGGTGTTTTTTAAATATTTTCAGATGAAAAAAATAAATGGTTGAAATAAGTTTTTAGGATCTTAAAACTCAAATTCGAGTGGTCTTTTAATTATTTATTTTAATCATCTTTTACAATCAAATCTATTTGTATTTAGTTCTTTTACAATCAAAATAGATATTTATACGAAAGACCACTCGATTTTGAAAATTACAAATAGATTTTGAAAATTACCTTGAGATATTGGGCGGGTAAATAACACTGTTCATTGTTCTATAAAAATCCATTTTGACCACTTGATTTTTCATATTTTCATATTTTATCCCCTATAGTTTTGGTGGCTTTTCATTTTGTTATCTTCGGTTTTTATAATGGTTCTTGTACTTTTAGGCATTTATATTTTAATTTGAAACTTCATTTTTCTTTTTATTTTTATCTCTTTACATTGAGCGAGGGGTTAAAAAGTCATTAGAAAAGAAAAAGCTTTTTATTGGTCAAGTTTTGACCAAAACAAATATTGATATTCCCTCAGCAACTTCATCTAAGAAAAAGAAGTTTGATATACATGATTTGTCCTTTTACTATGTGGGAAAAATTAAGTTGGAGTCCAAAATAAAATAAGAAAATTTGATTTTAAGGTTTTATACTGTTTGGAGATTGTTTTTGAATTGAAAATAAGATTCTTGAGATTTTTATTATGTTTTTTTTTAGGTGAAAACAAGTTAAACATTATGTTTTAGGGGTTCAACAACCAAGCATGCCTAAGCTTTTTTTCTTTCAAACCATACGTTAGGATCTGTCTTTACAAACCCAGGCGAGCTTGGCTTTTTTTAAATAACCCTTCAACTCTTAAATGTTTTTTATTTTAGAAAAAAAATTTAAAATAAAATTACTAAAATGATATTAAAAAGTTCTCTAATTATATATGTCATTGTTTTCAAATAGGATCGGAGATTTTGATGGTAATATTACAACTTATTTTATGAATAATTATATATGAAGTTTTTTTTTTTTAAAGTTCCTCATTGACAAGGATGAAATATTTACTTTTTTATTGTTGATTCTTATATAAATTTATCAGATTAATTATTCTTTTATTTTTTCATACTTTCACTTTAAAATTATAGAGATATGTTTTTTTTTTAATCAATTGAAACTTGCTTTTCAAATCATGTTTTTATTTAAAAGGTAATTTTTCTGGTATAAAAAAATATTTTAATCAAAACAAAAAAAGAGATGTATGAAAAAATGGCTTTTAATTAAAGAGATACATCTTTTTTTCTCATGAATTTAAATTATTGGAAGTTTTTACAAATAATATTTTAATTGATTTTAGTTTTTATTGTTGGTTAATTTCATAAGTGCATGAATCGTAACAAGTAATAAAGTGATGAGTAGAATATCGTCCCATGAGGATTTGTAAAAATTACTACTAATTACCAAAGTCTTTTAAATTATGATCTATTCGAGAAATCGAATGAGATAGTTTATGAAACAAAAATTAATGATTAAAAAACAAACAACTAAATGATTAAATATTAATGAATTCAATTGTACTAATTCTAGGATTTCTGACTTATCGTAACTATGCTTATGTGAACTTTCTCGATTAAATTAATTACTCCTAATGTTGATAATCAGGTTTTCCTAATGTAAATATTAATCTCTCTCGAGCATCAATAAATTATTTTGACAAACAAATTTCATATACTCTATGAAAGTTCTGAACTTGTCAAAATTTATTAAATAATGTAAAACCTGTAACGATTACAAAAGTTCCTAGGATATCTCTATCCTATAGATTTCTTAAGGTATTTCAAACAATAGTTAAAACAATTATCACTTCTTAGTTTCAAATTGAATTCTAAATCATGCAGATGTTGGCCAAACACACGCAAGCATTACACATAGAATGAAATACTCAACATCTTAATGTAATAATTCAATCGAAGAAATTGTTCACATATTCATAGTATGGTTGCATAAAAAATCCCAGAATAAAAGTCTATTCCATAGTTAAATTAAAGAGAAATAAACTTGATACGATGAACATCACTCAAAAGCAGAGAATTTCAGGAATAGATAGGTGTCCTCCCAGTCTTCAATATTTTTGCCTCTATTCTTTTTTTGTTTCTGTTGTTACCGCCTCCTCTGTTTTTCTTTGCTATGTTATAGGGTTTCTAAGTGTCTCCCCTCTGTTTTTCAGACCCCGTTTCTCTTCTTTTATATTGTGGTTGTTCTACCCCTGCAGTAATGAGGAAAGTTTCTTTTTCTGCATTGAATTCCTTCCTACCCAGACATTGTGGGCCAGATTTGAGGTAGGAAACGTGCGAATTCAAAGATCTCTATTTCTGGAGAAATTGTAGAGAATCAACTTTTCTTTCCAACCACATTAATCTTGAAATTTGTGGACCTCTGAGCCTTAAGATATGGGCCATAAACAGAAACAGTCTTTGCAGTGCAGGAATTTCGGGTTGGTTCAATCCTTGTTTTTCAACTCACTTTTTGGGCTTCAAAACAACAAAACTTAGTTATATGCCATTCATATGTTTTGTATACCTTCATCTCAGCTATTTGAAAATGGTGACAAACATCTGGAATTAAGTTGATAGCTTTTTTTGCAGCACATAATGAATCACTGTTCAGTTTCACTGTCGGGCTCTGCCTGTTCAGTAACCTAATATCTAAAAACACATTAATTTCCCACGAAGTTAATAGTTTAAAAGGAGATTCAACATTCTAATTGTCTTATGTAACATATCTAAAATATTTAAAAATCAAGCATGAATAGTGGAAAATATACATGCTAAAAATTCTCTTATCATTTATTCAAAAATCATGTTCCTAATAAAAAAAGACATGTTTTGTTAAGATAAAAAAAATAAATGAATATAAAAAGATAATTTTGGCTATAAAAATATATTTTTTTTCTTCCATAATTTAAATCATTATTATTTTTATGAATATATATTTTTATTATTACGTAGTTAAATGAAAAAAATTAAGACGTAACTTTAAAATATATAATAATCATAATCAATTTTGAAGCTGCCAAAAGGGTTGATTTAACTTGACATATGTTGAAATAGAATAGTTAGTTGATATATTTTTTGATGAATAATTTTTGGACTTAATATAATTATTAATTATATACTTTTTACACTTTTTGTATACACGAGAGTTAATAAATACTAATATATTGACCCGCGCTTCACAACGGGTCAATATCAATTTTTTTAAAATATAAAAAATATTAAGAATATGAAGAATGTTTTAATAATGTTATTAAATCTAATCAAGTGAGTTAATTTTTAAACCTCCATGAAACTCTTTGTTAGACTTGGGTGTCTTGTGTCTGGCTATCATATCAGACCCCATAATACGTAGGTCTAACAGTTATGCCAAACCCAAACACCTTGAGTCTGTCAGCCATGTCAGACCTGTACCTGAGTCTGGCGCCTATGCCAAACCCAAACATGATTGTCATACTTAAGTAGCTTGGGTCTGGTGTGGTTGCCATACCCAGGCATAGGTGTGCCATTTTTTTTTATGCCTGGCTTGACGTGGGTCAATCCCAGAAAATTAAAAAAAAAATATTTGAGATTTTAATATTTCATATGAAAAAATTAAAAAATAATTCATGTGAATATAAGCTAAAAGATTATTTCAAAAGATTTTTTTATTCCACAATGAAAAAATATTATTTTATCCTATTAAGTTGAAGTATTTAAACCAAAAAGGTTTTTTTTATCCCACATTAAAGAAACACAACCTTTTTCTTGTGAATATAGAGTACATATATTAATGAGCTTCAAATCTTATATTGAAAAAATAAAACATTATTCTAGTATTTATATAGTGAACTTTGATATTAGTTAGTAACCAGATGAAAAAAATGAAAAAAAGGGGCCTCTAGCTAGGGGAAAAACATGTTTGAAAAAAAAAGGTCTCTACTAGGTTCTGCTGGGTCACCCGAGTCCTGCCTTGACCAGACATGTCAGGTCGGGTCTGATAACTATATTTAAACAACAAAAGGTGAGTTTGAGAGCGTTAATTATAACTTATTCCTTTTTTCTGTAGATCAATAAAACCAGTTAATTGATCCTTAAAATTTCAAAATATAGATTTAGGTTCCTTTTTTTTTTAATGTTTTTTTAATATTTTTTAATTTTATTTTTGCTCCAAGCGTCTTGGCTTCGCAACCATGTCAGATCCATATGTTTTTTTCTTAATGTCAGACTCAAACATGGTTGCGAGACTCAAGTAGCTTGGGTTTGACATGGTTGCCAGATCCAAGACGCTTGGGTATGACATGGTTGTCAAACCTAAGTACCTTGAGTCTGATATTGTTACCACACGCATCCCTAAAATTCACTCATTTGTTTTTATTAATCTCTAATTTTAGTGAAGAAATCATCTACAAAATTGCACAAATTAAGATAGTCAAAAGGACAATGTATTTTATTTTCCTACAACATAATGTATCAATTCAAAAGTTCTCTTATGATCATATATTTCAAATTTTCATATATACTAATAGTTATAATGTAAAATAAACTCTCATTATAACAAACTTTGATAGTTAGAATGCGACATCTCAAATTTTAAAAAGCATGAACTCTTTAAAAAACTATCCAACACTTGGATGGAAACATAAAATTAATATTTTCACCCATGATGCATACAAAAAAGGAAAGTTTATTTTTAAAGACTTGAAATAAATCAGTTAGAACTCAATATTTTTTTTTTCCTTTCTTTCCTCTTTGAATATAACAAATTTATAAAATAAGTTGTTCAAATAAATGAAAAATCTTGCTTGAATGAAGCGTGTTTGTTTTTGTAGTCTAATTGTGATTTTGAAAATTTTTAAATATTTTGACCTAGATGCTCGGGTCTGGCTTGGTTGCCATACCTAGGCACTTAGGTCTAAACCCAAGCGACTTGGGTCTGACAGTCATGCCTTATTTGACAAACAACAAATAAAGAGGACAATTGTGCATTTTAGTTATCAGAAAAGAGAAAAGAAAGAAAGATACCAACAATTCATCATCGACAACAATCCAATCATTATCTGTCTACATGCGCCAAACCATATGAAAAAGGGCACAGTTGCGCTACTACTGAGATGGCTGATAACTAGATTTGGAAGTGTCACACGCGCCTTCTTAATGGCACAGGTGCCATCCATTTACCGAGGAAGAAAAAGAAACCCTAAGAAATGTCTTGTGAAAAGATGAGAAGTTAAAAATGAAACTATTATTACAATCCATAGTAAAAAGTTTCTTGATCTACAGTGATTTTCCCCATGCCATTTAACTTTTGTTATAATAAAGATATACTCAAAATAAGAATGTTTTATAGTGCTTAAAACTTAAAAGTCATTTTTTCACGTATTCAAATTAATTTTTTAAGAAACAATATAAAAGGCAAGGAGTTTAGATTTTTTTTTTAATCTTTTTTCTCCTTGATAAAAGATAGTGATTTTTTTATAATATAAACCAAATAAATATATCACTATCTTTATGACGGAAACAAAACCAAGAAAAGGAAGAAGAGAATAATATTTAGGGTAGTAACTAGTATATTAGCCTGCATTTTGCAGCGAGTTAATAATAATTTTTTTAATTTTTTTTTTAAAAATATTTAGGTCTGACGGCAATGTCAAACCCAAGAACCTTGAGTCTCACCGTTAACAATTCATAAATATAAAAAATGAACCATTTCAATGGGAAGATATGATTTGAATTTTTAGATCTAAAACGTTAAATTAAATTTTTGTGATGGTTTGTTGTTTATAAATTATTTATATTTTATTTATAAATAATTTTTTGACCCACATTAGCTAGGTCCGCCAAAATGCCTAGCCCAATTTTACTTCAATAATAATAATAATAATAATAATAATAATACAAATAACAACAACGATAATCATATTAATAATAGAAGATAGAATATCTATTCAAGGAACAACAAATTAATAAACATAAAACATGAACTATTTCAATGAGAAGATATGATTTGAATTTTTAGATCTAAAACATTAAATTGGATTTTTGTGATGATTTGTATATAATAATGAAGATATGTTTGCATGGGTCTGACAACCATGTGTGATGTTAGACCCTGACGCGGGGGTCTGCAGATCCAAACAAGCGGGTTTGACCCTAGTATCTAGGGTATGACAGACATGCTTAACCCTAGTGTTAGGTATCTGGCAGCCATGATATTCTCCAACGTCAGACCCCAAAAAACCCCAACGCATTATTTTATACCAATTATTTTTTTAATGCGAAATATATCATATTGACAAAACAATCTCATCCCTAATTATATGCCTAGAAAGTTTTTTTTCCGACAAGAACAACCATATCGTTATATTATTCTAATTTGTAATGCGCTGTATTTTAATAAACAGTAAAAAAACATACAGTAAAACATCAGGTTCATATTGTATAATTTGTCTCTTCGAGGACGTTGCCAAAAATTAAATGAAATTTTTTGAAGTGGATTGTATTAGATGAGACTTTTTTTGCACATCACGAGCAAAACACCATCACGTATTCAATGAGAGAGCAGACTGCGCTGTCAGATCTCATTGATGTAAAATTTCAGTCATTGAAAGTCATAAAAAACATCAAATCTTTTTCAACTAACAGCCATTGGAAGTCATAACCTTTATTTTAATCTTTTTCAACGATTGAAATCTCACTCGGATCCCATCAGCACCATGTCTTCCCAAGAATATCCCTTCAGACAATGGCTCAGCATCAAAGAGGTTTGTTGTTTTTGGATCAAGAGCTGATATTTAGGACAGATATTTATTATTTTTGGATCTCGTTAGGTGTCACAACCCAACTCCATAAATGTCTCAAACCGTGGTGAACTCGTACAGAATTTTTGGTTTTGTCAAAACTAAGTAGAATAGCCTGAAAGGGAGCGGAAATCGGCAAAATAACTTGTCCTCTTTGGAGTCAGAATCAAAAGAAATAAACTAGCAGAATTTTAAAGCAAGGAAGCAATCCTCTTTGGAAACTGGATTTTTTAAGGAAATAACAAAGAAAAAACTATAATCAACAAGTACTAGAAACATACATATCTTTATGATTTTTTCCGTCTACTGACTCTATAGATCTCCGTCTTTTCTTTCGGCGAAGATACCAGTACATAGCATTGAAAAGATGCACCTAACTTTGGAAAGTGAATTTAATTGGTAGAATTACAGCTCCGCTCATCTTGTTCTTGGCCGCAATGTATGCTGTTTCACATCACTGATCAGAAATGAGTAACCCTGGTACAGACGCAACCACCAAGTTTGGACTAGTGATGCTTCCAGGTTTTGGGTTCTTCTTCTGCAGGCTGTTAAAGGGTATAAGCCCATATGGTCATGTTATTACGAGGTCCATGAGTTTGGTATTGAGTGAAGAATTTTGTTTTGGGCCAGCCCACTAATTCCTGAACTTAGGCATGCGGATTCCTGGGAATTAATTCTACACTCGAAACACAAAAACTCGTCTGATACGAAAATGACACTGCAATCTGTCCTTGGGTTCTCGTAGCGACCACGTTTCATGAGCAAAAGTTCTTGAATCTTGTATACACTGTGAAAATAATAAAATTAAATTATTTAAAATATTTAAGGATATTATTAAATAAATTTAGAGTTGTTTAAGGATATATTATCAAAAGATTTGATTTTTTTATTTTGAATAATTTTTTAAAAGCTGGATTGTCGCAAGTTGTCCAATTGTCTGACCTTCAACGGTAATCCACACAAACTACTAGTAAGAAATCTCATAAATCCCTATTTATAAGGGATTGTTATGCCTAGAATGCTAGCTCTCTATTCTGTGATTTACGTAGTTTTTCTGTCTAACAGACAACTACAAAAAATAAAAGGCATAATTTAATATTTATAGAGAAATTTAAAAAACCTATAAATTGACAAAATATCAATTTGCCCAAATATAAACTATGTATATTAATTCAGGATAATTTTAGAAATTAAATCAATCAAGTTCTTATTTGATTTTTCTAGGTCTAGAAATATATCTATGTATTAATTATATTATAGTCCTTAATATCTAAAATATATTCGAATCAAGTCATACTTAATTAAATCATCCTAGTTTAATTTTTAAATAATAGTTCTTAATGTTTGACCCATTAGATTCATAATATGTTGGCCCAAATATAAACTATAATTCTAATAAATAAAATTAAATAAATTAAACAATTTAATTTATTATCAATTCAATAATTGATTAATTTATATTTGAAGATCAAGTGCATCGTCTAACAATGTGTCATGATATCCCAAACATTAGAAAAGTTATTAATGGTATGACATAACCTTTTAGTGATCAGTTTCTCAGTGTAATTAATATCCTTTTATCAATAATGTTCTAATTTAACATTAAAACATGGAGTATGTCTACCATGTTAAATCATGTTTATTCTTTATATAATAATCATTGATCATTTGAATAAGATTTGAAACTTTTTCCAAATCTTATTCCACCTTGGCCAAGTATTTCTCAGTCAATACTATTTGAGAATAGATGAAATATTTTCCTTGATTCACTTATGATGATGAATCCTCTCTTAATCACTCAAGTATCTTCATATAGTTCATACTATACCCAATATTTTCCCCTTCATTACCTCGATTAAGATAACATGTAACAGGATCAAAGGATAACATTCTCTATATAAGATAACTTAGTGATCTTAAGTCTAAAGATCACTTACACAATCGTCACGTGAGCCTTTCTATAGACACAGATGATCTCTCCATATGAAATTCTCACGCGGGTCAGTTCAGTGTACATGTTTTATGACAAGCACCTACATATTAGTTCTAGGTATCCCTTATACCTCAGCTTATGAGAACAACTGCTTTCTTTCATAAAGGAAAGAACATGATATGTATCCGTCTTTACGATTCTAATAAATATCTAGTATTTAAGAGAGCATCGACTAGGAACATTTTAGAACAATGTTTTGATGCAATAGAAATCTCATATTTATAATAACTTTATAATTTTCTTTGCAAATCATTTTTGTCTAATGGACTTTATCTTTACTCTAAATTCATAGATTTATTAGATTCATTAATCTAATATTATATGAATATTAAAGATAAATTAAGCCTTTATTAATAATAAATATGTTTTTAAATGAATATAATAATGTCATGTGTAACCAACCGATTGACTATAAAACATATTAAACTAACAACAACTCCCACTTGCACTAAAGCTAATCGCTTATATATCCAAAACCATATTACTCTATGTAGCATTAATGCTTCTACATGGATAGTAACTTAGTAAGAGGATCTTCTAGATTCTCTTCGGTGGTTACTCTATCTTTACATCTTTCATTTCATTAATTTTTCAAATCAAACAGAATTTCTTGAATATTTATTTGAATCATTGATGAGACCTTGGTTCATTTGCTTATGCAATAGCTCCATTGTTATCATAGTTAAGGGCACTTGATCAACATTGATAGGAATCAACCTAGTATATGAGGAACTTCTTGATCCAAACAACCTCTTTATTTCCTCAAACGTGGAGGTGTACTTTTATTTAGTTGTAGAATAGATAGGTGGTTTTCGCCTTCCTCTGTCATAATGTTAATTTATAAAATGTTCTATTATGAATGTCACCATATTGTGTTAGTACAAATACCAAGTTATCAAAGGAGTAATTGTTGATGAATAAATGATTAGCTTCGACTAATTATATCCTGAAGGATGGTCAAGATGAATAAATGATTAGCTTTAGGTAATGGTATCCGTCTTATAAGAATGTTGATTTACAAAACCTATATCCGCATGATGCCATGATAAGGAAGGGAACCTAATTACTAATTCACGGCATACCATTATAAGAAGTATCGAGAACTTAAAAAAAAAATTCCACCGATTAGCTTTGAAAAAGCTGGGTTGTTACACCACAGATGCCAGACCCAATAAGCTTAACACATTTTTTATATTCTTAATATTTTTTTAAATTTGAAAAAAATTGATAAGAATCCACGACAAATAAGAGGTTCATAAATCAAAAGGAACTAGATAACACAACACGTACAACAACTTCTAGTATGTGTTGTGTTACCTTATTGAACTTCAATTGATCTAAAACTTTAAACCAACATTTAACAATATGACTGGAAACTCTAAGAAAATTTTCAGTCCAATCCAATGGTTAGATTAAGAGTTACGATTATTATTGTAAAACTAGATAGTTAGGAACATTACGGTACAAATCGAATCTGATAATTTTTCATTGCCTGGATCATGAATGCCCTTTATCTTCAAGATGATTCATCCTTAAATCACCAATAAGGATAATTAATATGTCATTATCTTTCACAAAATCATTCACGTATTCTTTAACCCAATCAATAAATCATGGGGCTGGAATTAGTTCTACACCGTGAGGAATCAAATCTTTATCGACTAAATCCTCTATTGAAAACTCAGATTCTAAGCTCTCCATTTAAATAGCTAAAGTTAAATTAGTCATTTCATTAGCCTTTTGTTTAAGTCTTAAGAGTTCTTTCCGCACCAAAAATCGCTACCAATAACATTATTTGAAAGTAGTACCGATAATAATTTAAAATAAGCATGTCTTGTAATCCACTTGTGTATATATTTTTGAATGGTAATCATTGTTGCTCTCTTTTGTTTTACATCCTTTCAGCATTGAGTTGAAGCTTTTCATTCTTCACGTTTTTTATTTGTTTCTTTATAAACCTTTGTAATCATTTAGCCTCATGCTCCCCATTCGGATCCAATTTAGCCTTTATGACAACATTTTGTTAGACCCTATGAGCTTGCATTTGTTGGGGTTACAAATTGTTCTTTTGTATTTATCGTGTCGTGCACAACATCAAATATCAAATCTGGCTCCTGGATTGAAGAGCGGTTTTATATGTGTTGGGATAAATCATAAAAATATGATTTGAAAGGTTCAAGACTTGCCATTTAGTATTATAGTTATTAGAAAACCTAATGATCTGCGAGATTTTAAGTAGGGCGACTAGTTGTGCATGGAAAAAATGCATCACTCATAGTGTAAACCCCTGGTTATAATTTTTCTAGACTATTAAAATATGAGAAATTTAACTGATAGTAAAATGAGTTAAATTAAATTAAAGAAACCTAAATCAAGATAAAAATGGTGAAATTAAGGAAATGAAAAGTGAATAAAGTGCTAAATTGTTAGAAAGAAAAATTATAGGGACAAAATAAATACGTAAGACCAAGAGGGGTCAATGTTTAAGCAACAGAAGGTTAGGGGTTTATGTACAAATGATAAAATGACCCTTAGTGTGAAACTCCAAAAATTTATAATTTAGATATGCAGATGACTCGGTGGAAACTCTGTAAAACCCCAGCAAAAGACTTCACCATGATGAATTGAATAATGAGAAGTAAAATAGAAATGGTGGTAAATTGTAAACTCCCGATCAAATTAGATGATATTAATAAAATTATTGATAATTCAGAACCGAGAATGGGATGAACTAGTTAAAATAAAATAAAATGGAATAATATTGAATTACTAGAAAAGAAATTTTAAAGAAAGATTTTTTTTTTTTGCATAATATTTTAAAAGAGGACCTAAAAAAGGCATTTGGTTGAACGAAAAGATACCCAAACTTGATATAAGGGTGTTTTAGTACATATAGATAGATTTTTTTATATAAATAGCAAAATTGTGCAGAAATTAACTAGGAGGACCGAAAGAAAGGTAAAAAAAAAAAAGAGGGGAGAGAGAGTGCACTTTGAGAGCATACATTCAAACCGCCATATCTCTTACTTTCACCGTTGGATTGGTTTGGTGTTTGGATATATGATGGTTCTCACCACCCTCTAACATCTGACCATGGATCTAAATGTTTGGTGTGAGGGATATAGCCTTCACAACATTTCAAGGAAAATCTGCCTACAGGTCAGTCATGGTCGCTAGCAGTTTCCGCCTTTTTCCACCGTCGGATCCTGTGCATTTTTTGATATATGGGTCACATTGATGAGCTCTTCATTATGAATGGTGAAGATTGGGATTAGAGAGTCCTACAATAATTTATTCATCAGAGAATAGTATATTGTCAATTTTCAGGTCCGTTTTAGTTTTGTCTTGATCTAGGAAGATCTAACCGTTAAAATCTATGAGTTTTTTTGTAGGTGCTTCATGGTATAATTATGGTTAACTTCACCGTATGGATTGTATTCATTGGGATTGAGTTGGGAGAAACTTGAACCGTAATGAAACATTTGTTTAAATTAGGTTAGCATAAATGAAATGAATAGAAAGTGTGGTGGCTTGATTTAACCATCAAAAGCATGCTAATTATGATTTAAATTGAAGAAAATCCTTAATGTCTTTCCTTAGGCATGTTCAATCATATTATTGATAGTAGGAAAAGGGAGATATTGGTTGTCCTAATCTATGTATTGGGATTTAACAGTTTTATCACCCACCTTTTAGTTGTGGTTAGTGGACCAAAATGATAAAATTCTAGATTGGGTTCTTCATAAAGGTTATAGGTATGGATGTGTTATGGTCCCAAGACTGTGATCGAGTTACAGGGCAATTGACTTTGAAATCCACTTATAAAGAATAGTGTTTACCCAACCTTCTTCCTTTATGACCTATTTTGAAAATATATAAAGAGCTCGTTTAAGAGAGAACCTAACGATCTCAATATAATTAAATTTAAAATTCTTCTTTGCCTTACTCCATGTCTCTACTTACAATTTAAACAAAGTGTTCAATAACCAACTCCTAAATAGTTGGTACCACTACTGCACTATCTAAACCACTATCATAAAAATAGGAAATAACAATTGAATAAAATGAAATCTATATGAAATCTGCAAGCTGGAGCATAATGCAATGCTAGCCACCGTGTCGTCACACTCTAATTTTTCAGTAGCCACAACTCCTAATCTTTAGCAGCCATGCCTCTGATATATTTTCCTTTAGCCAACTTCTTATCCATGTGGGTTTCTTTAGCCAACTTCTTATCCACGTGAGCATTGCAAATTTGCTTTTGTCTACGGCAACCCCATCTCTTGATATAATATGGCCAAGATAGGAGACTTGGCGTTGAGCAATGCAGCACTTGGATCTCTTGAGAAATAATTGAGTAGTAAGGACACAAGAATAAATTTACATAGGTATTGGTGGAATACCTCATTCATCAAAGTTTGGAATGTGCTAGATGCGTTGGTAAGGCCGAAAGGCATCACCAAAAACTCATAGTGGCCGTGGTGAGTGTGAAATGTTGTCTTTTCCACGTCTGTTGGATACATTCTGATTAGATGATACCCTGAGCGCAAATCAAGTTTTGTGAAATATTTTGTGCTGTGCAATTCCTCTAATAGCTCATCAATCATTAGTATAAAAAATTTATCCTTGATGGTCTTAGAATTCAAGGCTCTGTAATCTATGCAGAATCGCCATGTGTTATCTGCTTTAGTGACCAAAAGTACCGACGATGAATAAGGAGATTGACTAGGCCTGATGATGCCACACTCTAACTTATCCTTGCACTGCCTTTCATTTTATCTTTTTGTGCGTGAGGATATCTGTATGGACGTACCATGACAAGATGTGTTCCTGGCTACAAATTGATACGATGATCATATGATTTTGTAGGAGGAAGGCCTTATGGTTTTTGAAATACAGCATCAAATGCAATTAAAAGATTGTTAAGGGTCGTATCTAAAGGTGACTCCATTTCTACAGCTTGAAGTTGTACAGTTGGAGTAGAGTGTGAGCACTCAATTCCCTTTAATTCCATAACTCTTCCATTCTATTTAAAAAACCATGGATTTGGCTTTAAAATCCCATAGGATGGGACCCAATGTCTGAAGCCAATTCACTCCCAAAATAGCATCAACTCCATTCAAAGTCAAAATGTAGATGTCAATATGAATTAATTGATTTCCCATCGTAATAGGAACATTCTGACACTGACCTGGACTTTTGATCTTGCTGCCATTTACGACCACTACCTACAACCCTTCCTTTAGTTCACAAGTAAGTCCTAATTTGGTCACCTATCTGGAACCTAGGAAGCTATGAGTACTTCTCGAATCAATCAGAATCAGTAAGTTATGTTTCCCAATGATGCCTTGAATTCTCATCGTTTTGCCTCCTGAATTCTCTCCCATGATAGCATGCAAGGATATTTCTAGTGTAAGTTCTTCTCTAATTTCATGGTCTTCGTTATCTCCCTAGACGGATTCATCCACACCATCTAGCCAGAACAAACGATTGCATTGATGTCCCAGGTTGTAAATCTCATCACAATTGAAGCATGTCGCACCCGACATCGCAGCGACCTTAAAAATTTAATTATTTGGAGAAGAACAGATTTCTGACATCCTATTCTTTAATGGGGATATTCTTTGTTTAAGGAGTCGCCACCTAGTATTATGGTCACTAGGAACCCTAACTGGTCAACAGAGATTCTACGGTTCGGGACTGGTTACGTAAAAGGGAAGATATTATCACCCCTTAAACGTCCTGCCTGAGGCAGGCTGCATTGCTAGTTTTGTCTTTAATTGCTAAATGTTTATTAGTTTACGATATGATAATTTACTTATAATATTCCCGACTCTGGCGCCAGTGAATATTAAACTACGGATACTTCCAACTCTGGCGTTGGTCAATATCACGTAGCTATAAAATAAATTAGATTAATATTTTTTTTATTTTCCCGACTCTAGTGCCAGTGAATAAATAAACAAAAATAAAATTTAATTTTTTACGCATGCATATTTTTTATTTTTTAGCTAAATAAAATAAAGTACAACAAATAAAAATAATATAAATTTAAACCGGTATTTTTATTCCTGACTCTGGCGCCAGTGAATAAACCAATAAATTTACATTATTTTTATTCATCTAAATAAATTTAATTTTTTACGCATGCACATTTTTTATTTTTTAGCTAAATAAAATAAAGTACAACAAATAAAGATAATATAAATTTAAACCGGTATTTTTATTCCTGACTCTGGCGCCAGTGAATAAACCAATAAATTTACATTATTTTTATTCATCTAAAGAAAATAAAATACAACGAATAAAAATAATATAAATTTAAACCGGTATTTTATTCCTGACTCTGGCGTCAGTGAATAAACCAATAAATTTACATTATTTTTATCCATACATGCATATTTTTTTATTTTTTATTTTTCTGCCTTTTATTTTTATTTTTTTATTATATTTTTTTTAACTGGGCTGGGCCCGGCCCGGCCCAGCAAAAAAAAATTTGGGGCTGGGCCCAGCGCAGCCCACATGGACTGGGCTGGACCCAGCCAGCCCAGCCCGGTCACTAGCCCAAGCCAGTGACCCGGCTGGGTAAAAACTAAAGGCACGCGTGACTTGTTCACGCGTGCCCGAACACTGGTGAAGGTAATTAAATTACCTTCACACAGTGTTCTTGCAGCACATAATTATCTTTTGAAATGAAAATGCAGAGGAGACGGAGTCATACCTGCTTCTGGAGACCGAAGATGCTGCTTCTGGAGACTGAGATGCTTGCAGCGCTGCTTGATGATTTTCGCCTAATGCTCCTCTGGTTTTCCTTCTGTGAGTACTTATCTGTGCTTTCCTTCTTGATT
>Ga0325404_1002221_pt1 | contig 20815 bp, 14 predicted proteins | sample PopdelMetagenome_18_FD_205664 | JGI IMG/M metagenome (GOLD analysis project Ga0325404, IMG submission 205664) | Populus deltoides microbial communities from Bellville, Georgia, United States - Xylem-Control-R1 | ecosystem: Host-associated > Plants > Phyllosphere > Stem > Wood/Secondary xylem... | reverse complement strand
CCCATGACTCTTGATGGTCTTGCCCACATAGATCCTCATCCATGCCGCTGTGACCCTGTAAATTATGCATTTACTCCCTCTAATCTTAAGTCTTGATCTCTTAGGCTCCTTTTCTGTCTTTTTGTATTAGTATCATCCTCCTAACCTCCCTATTTTACACTAGCATAGGGTCAATCTTCATCGAACATTATTAGGGATAGTGTTAGACTATTCCATTATTTATTTATTTTTCGAAAATAAAAAAGTATTGATAAATTTAAAAATGAAAAAAAAATCATGAATAGACAGATACAATAACAATTATTGTGATTTTATTTAACTTTTGAAATATTTATTGGATATGTCCACTTATGAATAATTCATTGCATATCATTTATGTCAACAAAACTATTAGTAAAAAAAAAAATCTTTCAATATTCATCCCTTTTTTTTTATTACATTCAATACAATATTATTTTCATCAACTATAATTGGAAATTCTCCTGATGTGATAATATATATCCATATAGTGAGTGTATGTGATTATTGTATCTTTTTATAAATAGTCATTTTAATATACTTTTATATTCTAAAAATATTATTAAAAAATAAAAATAATTCATTATATAAAATAAAATGAATCTAAACTAGTCTCAAACTTGATATGGCTATATGGGACTAAAGTAAGATAAAATTGAAAGAAAGGGACCAAATAGTACCATTAGTAAACTAGTACACGTACCTCATGGCATATTCAAGTATCTATCTGGTAAGAAGACATGCCACCATTGCCGTTGCCGTTGCCGTAGCCTTATAAAGTGGCTTTAAGATTTCTTACAAAATTTATATTGCTACCAACCGAACAGAGAAAAGAAAGACAGAGAGACAAGGCTTGTTATCCATTTGTAGTCGTCCTTCTCCGCTTTGGATTCTAACAACTCAAGGTAAGCTGAATGAGTCTCTGCTGAGTTTGCCATCTTTTTATCTAGATTTTGTGGGGTTTTTTTTGGGTTAAATTCCGATGCTGGTTTTTGTAGAAATTTGTAGCTGTGTTGGTTTAGATGGTGTGTGAAAGTTTTCATCTTTTTAATTAGAAGTTTTGTGGGCAAGTTTCAGTTTTTTGAAAGGCTTAATCTTTGAGATTGATCATGATTAAATCTGAAAATTATTGTTGTTGTTATACTGTTTAATGAGCATTTCAAAGCGTCTGGCTATGCAGTTTTTGATGACCCCACAAGTGTTTATTAGCCTGTGTTAACTTTTTTGTTCCAGAACAAGCAGACTGTGGTTTGTTTGAGATTAATTTTCAGACCTTGAGCTTTCTTTTCTTTATTCATGGTATGGAAAAAACAAGGGTTTTGGGATGTGGGGCTCGAGTATATAACAAATGTGAAATTTGCCTTGCAAATTCCTCAGCTACAATTTGTTAAATTTCTTAGCATGTAGATTTAATCTTCTTATCTTTTTGGCTTATTTTCTGTTTGCTCTTGTTTTTTTTTTTTCTCAGGTTATAAATCCTGTCTGTTTGTGTTGGTTTACAAGTGTCCTGCTGAAGGTGTATCCTCTACACCGTGTCTCAGCATTCTTAAGGTGATTTTTGACCGAGAAACCCAGGGAATGCTGCATGATGTTCCTTAGTGTTTGGCAGTCCGTCTTTGAAGCCCATCAGGTTCCGGCTTTGTTGGATCCACCCTTCTTTGCTCATGATGAGATTGGATTTGTAAATTATTCTTCCTCTTGCTTTTGTGCTCAAAAGCATCATGGACCTTCAAGTTGGTATGATCTATGTGAAGACGGTTGAGCCATTTATGCTTTTATCTATAGATCCTACTTTCTAGGTTGATAAAACATATAGGAGGAGTGTTGTATATCATAGAGTATTAGCAGTTTTAGCTTGGGATGGAAAATAAACCAAGTGTGTTGACAAAGAACTATGAAGTGGGGAGATTGCTTGGCCAAGGCACCTTTGCCAAGGTTTATTTTGCGAGGAGCATCAGAACGAACCTGAGTGTAGCCATTAAAGTAATTGACAAAGAGAAGGTCTTGAAGGTTGGGCTTGTTAATCAGATCAAGAGAGAAATATCTGTAATGAGACTTGTTAGACACCCTAATATCGTGCAACTTTATGAGGTCTTGGCTACCAAAAGTAAGATTTACTTTGTAATGGAATATGCTAAAGGTGGTGAACTCTTTGACAAGGTTGCTAAAGGAAGGTTAAAGGAGGATGTTGCCCAGAAATATTTTCAACAGCTGATCAATGCAGTTGATTTCTGCCACAGCAGGGGTGTTTATCATCGTGATATAAAGCCAGAGAATCTGTTGTTGGATGAGAATGAGAATCTGAAGATATCTGATTTTGGATTGAGTGCCCTCACTGAATCCAAGCAACAAGATGGACTACTACACACGACTTGCGGGACACCTGCATATGTGGCTCCTGAAGTGATCAACAGGAAAGGTTATGATGGCACTAAAGCTGATATTTGGTCCTGTGGCGTGGTTTTATTTGTGTTATTGTCTGGTTATCTCCCATTTCATGATTCAAATTTGATGGAGATGTACAGGAAAATTGGCAGAGCAGAGTTCAAATGCCCTAATTGGTTTCCAACTGATGCTCGTAGGTTGTTGCGCAAGATCCTGGATCCAAACCCCAGTACAAGGATCTCCATGGCTGAGATTAAGGAAAGTTCTTGGTTTAGAAAAGGGTTGAACTCTAAACAAATTAAAACTGGAACAAAAAGCAAGGAGGTAGCTGCTTTGGATTGGAATGGTTCTGGTTCTTCTGAGAATAGCAGTGTGGCTTCTGAGGCAAAGCAAGAGTCAGCCAAACCTCCCAGCTTAAATGCTTTTGATATCATTTCCCTTTCTGCTGGATTTGATCTATCTGGATTATTCGAGGAAAATTATCAGAAGAGAGAAGCAAGATTTACTTCTATACAACCGGCTTCAGTCATCATCTCTAAACTGGAAGATATTGCTAAGCGTCAAAAGCTGAAGGTGATTAAGAAAGATGCAGGTTTGCTGAAATTGGAAGGAATGGAAGAAGGTAGAAAGGGGCCATTGTCTGTTGATGCTGAGATTTTTGAAGTGACTCCAAATATCCATTTTGTGGAAGTGAAGAAATCTAATGGAGATACGCTAGAATATCAGAAGATATTGGAAGAAGCTATAAGGCCTGCTCTCAACGATATTGTTTGTGTCTGGCAGGGTGAGCAAGAACTGCAACAGCAGCAGCAGCAGCAACAATCAAATTGACCAAACTAGCAGCATCAGTTTGCTCGAGATATTCTCTCAATGCCAGTTTTTCCGCTATATCTCATGTTTGTACAATTTCTTGAACTTCCTATTTGTGTACTACCATGCTTGTACTTGTAAGTGTTAGAGATGCCTCCGGCCCCCCTCAATAAACTTTAAACTTGCTCGTATTTGCTATATCGTTAATGATTACTTTTAATGCTCGTAACTCTCAAGTTCTTGAATTGCATGTCCTTTCTTCCTATGATTTTCCAATAACATTTTCCAGTATTCTCTATCCACGCATACAGTTTCTGTTTTGCTTGCACTGAAAGTTAATATTATGACCCAGATCCACATATACAGTTTCCAGGATCACCTTGTAGCAGCTGCTAATATATATCGTTAAGAGCAAAGAATGCTTCTTCTTGTTTGAGATTTATCATTATTTAGATTGCAAGAAGAGGTGTATTAATGCTTTTGTATCCGATCAAATGACTGCGCAAGCACGCACAACATTAGTCGATTTTGAAATCCTTTAAAATGTCAAAAGATCTGTTCTTGATTGAAAAAAATAAATCTTTCCTAATGCGCTACGGTCTTGTCAAGTATGTATTTTTTGTGCTCTGTTCTTGTCAAGTGATACAGCCTACATGCAGCAAAGGTTTTGCACTTAAAGTCCATGAACTTTCTTCGGAAGTTGGCAGGAAACAGCTGATTTGTGCTTTTGAACCAGAAATATCCACATACGCAAGTGTGTAGTGAAGGTTTCTCATGACTTGCTATCTTGTACACATGGAGAGCATATTGCAGTGGAGTACCCTGTCCAGAAAAAAATTATGTATCCTATATTTGAAAAATGATCCTTTTTACATGCCCAAATAGGACACTTGTGGTTAGCCCTAACCTAATTTAGCTCGCACATGTGTGTATAAGCTGTCCCAACATGATTCAGCTTCACATACTTTGTTTTATGTGGTCTGGTACAGGTGATGGTGCGTCTTGGGTTCACACGCACTCATGCCTACAGGCTTGGTAGAGATCCTATTTTGGCGAAGACAAGATGATGGTATTTGATTACCAGGACCCTCATGACCTCAATTGATTCTTATTGTCTAGATTAAGCAAGAAAGTGGTGCGTTAATCATTTGATTGGTAACTTAGGCCCCCAGATTCATGTGGTTAACAGTAATTCCACCAGTCTTATCTCTGGACCAAAGCACAAAGTCCCTGATTGAAATTGTTCGTTAGCTTTTCTCTTGCAAGGGGCCTACAGGGACAGATTGCTTGGCAAGTATTTCCTTGGAAAGTCTGTCTGAAAATGGCTTGACATGATATTGCTTTAGATATGTCTGTGTATTTACCAAATGTATCACTTCTTGTCACTTGTGATGTCTAAAACGTACAAATCAAGTTTCTGTTCTTGTCCAGTTGATGTTTTCTGAAACTAACTAAACCAACGGTATTAATTTCATTAAAAATGAAAACGATCGCCAAAGACGCATGTTAATTATGAATGCTAAAGATTTATGGTATTTACTATTGAAGACATAAAACCATGATCCTCTGGGCTCTAGTCTTAAAGTAAAATAAGCAATCGTTATCAGCAAAAAAGTAATTCCATCATAAATATTTTTATAAAAATATTTTTTTATTAAAAATAAATTAAAATAATATTTTTTGTATATTTTTTTTAATTTTTTTTGATGTTAGTAAATCAAAACTATAAAAAAAAAATTAAAAAAATTATTAATTTAATGTTTTTTGAAATAAAAAATATTTTGAAAAATAACTGAGATGAAAAACAAATACAAAAATAACAAAATTCACCATCATGTCAAAGAATTCAACCTCGAATGAAGGTATAATGGAGCAGGTGCTATAGCAAATTCTACAGTTTTCCCCACTTTCTGAAATGGTGCAGGTTCCAGTCATTTCCAGGTTTAGGATTAGGAAGATCAAGTTTAATTTTAGTGTCATTCTTATTAGAATACTTGACATAAGTAGCAGCTCTACTCAACCTTAGCAGACAGATCTTCTCATGTTTCACTATTTTTGAATAATGAATAAAACTCTATGCAAAAATTAAATAAACAAATAACATGATAAATATAATTTGACCATTTCCAATCTAAGAGCAGTTTGATCAGTTGAAAGGGCTGCCGCTTTAAACAGATTGCACCGCTTGAATAAATCCCATTATGCAAAAAGCAAGCATGAAAATATCTGATATGAAGTTTATATCATCAGTCCATGATCCAAGCAGGGTTGGAAAGAAAAGTTAATGTTGGAATAAGATTACAATGTAGCCAAAGCAGATTCTTCGGATTGAAACTGTGTACTTATCCAATTACTTTTTGCTATTATGTCAAACCTAGGAAATTGGACAAGCTTGGGCTAAGTCAAGTCAATAATTACCGGATACACAGGAGAAACTCTTCTCTTCTTGTTGGCTGACCTAATTCTGCATTCTGGAGATGGGGACAGCAAATCTATAACCTCAATTTCCCGAGGAATGAATGACCTTGGAATCAGGACTTGATCTTTATCATTGATTACTTTGCAAGAAAGCTTCTTCCATCTTGGCCAATCAAATCCAGAAGCATCCTCGCCGATTAATGTCAATACACCCCCATCTCTAGTCTCCCTCGCAGAAAAGTTTGTGGCAATAGAAGATGATGCTTTACTTGATGGCTGATTCATGAAACCAAATGGTTCTGCATAATCTAGTTCTGGAGAGGGTGGCTCTCTTTGGTCTTGCATGACATATGGTTCAGACTGTCCAAATTGTTCACGAGAAGCCTTGTTAATACAATGTGCATCTACAGAAGAATGAGTATCCACGTTCACAGTTTCACAGGTGTTGCTAGCTTCATCATCTTTGTCAATAACTAATTTCTTAGCCCTCTGCCAATCCAATTCAGAAACATCCTCATCAATCAATGTCAATACGCCCCTATCTCCAGTCTCGCTCTTTGAAAAGCTAGTAACAATTGAAGAAGTTTTTCTTGCTAGTAAATTCATGAAAGGAAATGGATTTGCATGATCCAGTTCTGGAGGTGGTGGTTCCCTTTGGTCTTGCTGGTCATATTCTTCAAACCATCTGAAATGCTCATTGGAAGTCTTGTCAATGCTACGTGCAAAATCTGCAGTAATACGAACTATAATATCTGCATGTGCTTCTTTAACAGTTCCTCGTGTGTTAACAGATTCATTATATTTTTCGTGTACGGGCTCACTTCTGTTACAAGCTTCCCTGGATGCCGTTTCACCATATCCACCTTCAAAAATATTATCCCCCCTTCCATTATAGCATGGAAGCTCATCCAGGGAGGAAACTTCAAGTTCCACCAAGTTTGCCTCAAAAGTTCCACTTCCATCACTAGCTCTCTCATATTCCTCTTCACCATCCCAGGCATCTTCATTTTCTCTCTCTTCAAATAAAATATCACCGGAATCACAATAGCAGGGAAGCTCATCCATGGGGCAAATTTGGACCTTCATGTTCTTTGGCAAGCTTGGACAACCAACAGAGTGTACTTTGTAGTTCGTTGAGAAATAGTTTATGGTGATGTTCAAGCTAATCATGTACAGAGACACATTCAGTATTTGATATATCAAACCTTGAGATCAAGTAATGTCTATTTACTTCCACAAGAATAAGTCATACCTCTGCCAAGACGGGAGGTTAAGCATTGTGTAAGCAAGTTTAATCTTGTTGGCAACTCCTGAGAAGGATTTAAAAGCAGCAGCTGCCTGCCTCACTGCCACTGATTCTGTTGGGTGCTGCCACGCCCATTCAAACTGCAGGTTTGCATGCACATTTCATATGTTAGCAACTACGATATGAGTGAAATTCTTATGTATTGCAACTAATGACAGGATCTTAAAACTCTGGTTTTGCAGGTAAAGAGAAGGACTAGTTTGGCAGAATAAAACTTTGCTCGAGGTCATACAACATTTCCAAAGAGTTTTTTTTTTGGTCCCATTCCTAAAAACAGTTTTGAAGATGTATAATTAAAATAATTAATCTCTTTGATTAAAAAAAAATCTTAGCTATCATTCCACAGGCCTACAAAGCACAACTTCATTGAAGAAAAAAACCACTTCTTTTTATTATTTTCGGGATATGATGATCAATAGCGCATCATCCCATCAGGCGGCAACCAACCATTCTACTGCACAAAATGTTTAAGACATGCCTGCTTAAATACTGGTGATAGTCCCTTGCTGGGAGAAAGAGGTGAAAATAAAAACAGGAAGTTAATATCATAAAGAAACTCCGAAACAAGAGCAAGCAAATGCGAACTTCCAAAAACCAAAGCATGATAGCAAGGAGCAGATCCAAGCATTATTTTTTTACCACCTCAATTTCACTTTAGATTTGTAAGTAAACTGCAAGGCCATTGTCTTGAGGTTGGCTGAAGGCAAGCTATTCTTCCTAGACTCCAACATCGACAAAGGTAAAGGATAAAACTGCTTCAACATACTATATGAAACCAAAGCAGAGAGTGAATAAACAGTTAAAAGAAGAAAAAGAAATAACCTGCAAAGCAGCAACGTTAGTTGGGAAACCATAAATGCAGAAAACCATTTCCCATGGCCTTCTTTTCTTAGTCCTGCATGCTCCACTTCTAAGCTCACCATTGTGTTGCCTAATTCTCCGCCGCGGATTTACTGTAAACCTGCAAAAATTCCAGCCCTTTCACACATCAAAACAAGAAAAAAGAGAGAAAACATCTTGTCCTGGCTTGCTAAAGATCAAATCTTTTATGTTAACGCAAATTAAATACTCAAAAAGGAACAAACTTGTCCATTAAAATTGGGTTTCAAGTAATGGGCCAATGCAAAAATCTGAAACAGAGATTATATGGGCCCACAAAACAAATGATCACAACATCACTGATCAATCAAACCCTTAATAGATTGATGATTTTTTTTTCTTTTAATTGAAGACTCCAAAATATTTATAAATCAATCAAAGACTAATACTTTATAGATTGATCAACAAAAAATACATAAAACCAAAGAAGACACCAATCTTAAGATTGAGAAAGCAGAAAAAAGTGAAAGAAGGAATCAAACCCGATGTAGGTGTGGCCTTTGAATCTGGGGCAGAGAGAAGTCAAGAGATAGCAAGCGAAAAACGCATTCTTTCCCTTCTCTGCTTCTCCTAGTTCTTGAGGATTTTTTGGGGTTTTTCTCTTTCTTGTCATTTACGGGTATGGAAGATAAGGATACGTTGTTCTTCCTCTTTTCTTTATCTATGAGGAGGGAGTGGAGTTAGATGCAATTCGACCGTTGGTGTGTGGGTTTTATAAATATTTCAAATTTTGAGTACTTTTGTTCACGGGTTTAAAACATGACTTGGCTTCGCGGTTGAACCGTGATCTTGATAACCTAGAATTTAGATTGGGTCAGGACTGAAAAGAATTGATATAGTATTACTCAGTCAAAAATTTAGATTGATCCATAGTTAACTCAAGAAAGACCGAATCAAAACAAGTTGATTTTTAAGATAATTTAAATGATATTATTTTTAGTTTAATCTAGATCAACACAGCTACCCTATGATGTGAGATTTATCAGACTATAATATTAATTCATAGGGTAATTTTATGTTGATTTTTATTGTAAAAATTATGTCACACCGAGAATATTAGAATAAATGGAATTAAAAATTAAACTTTTGTCAAGTTTATTTTTTAAAAGAAGAAGAAGAAGAATAAGAATTTTAAGATTTTAAGAAAGGCAGTTCTTTTGATTCTTTTGATTTTTTTTTAAAAAAGAAAGAAAGAAAGAAAGAAAGAAAGAATTCAATTTGTAATACATCATATCATCTACATTCCAATTTTAGAAGAATTCATAAATCTTCCAAGGTCAGATGAGAAAGAAAAACATAGAACAGCAGAGTGAAAAGGAGAGACTTGCAGGAGTGGAAGCATATTAGCAGTCACAAATCTCGCCTTTGTTGTAGGAGGAGGTTTCCACCACATACTCAGCTGCGTGCAGATATTTTGCCTTGAAAGAAGCGTCACTTTTACTAGTGTCTGGGAGAACGGTGATTCTAACAGCACGAAGATCTTCGTTCATACAAGGTTGTAACATATCCTCAGGACTTAATTCTCCATGCATGCCAAAGAGATCCAGTATCGACATAACACAAGTGCCTTCACTTTCAATCCAAAATAATGATAATGATATTTTTTTTATGTATACATTAATTATTTATTACCTCATTTCTCAATTAATTGCTTCAAATGTTACCTTTCACGTAAAAAGTTTTTAAATAGATATCATGGGAAGTTATGCATCTTTTATTTTACAGTATTGTGTGAAAAAAAATCTATTAGTAAATTCTAATCCACCTAAAAACATCTTCAACTACAACCACAACCACAACCACAACCACATCTTCAACCGCAACCGCACCACAATACTAAACCTAGCTGGATCGTTCAATCTTTACCCGATTTGACCAATATCATCATGGAACATAAATGTATGCATTAATTGTATTCGTTTATACAAGGTTGTACAACAATGGCCCCAGGGTTCTTGACATTACACAAAGCAATGTGGGAGTTTCTATAGGCACAAAGAGACATGCAGGCATCACTATCACCACTTGACAGGCTACTTGAAACCAATCCATATTTCCAGAGAATTATAAATTTAGCATATGGCAGAAAACACACATAGTTAACATGGGAGATGGCATATGGCACAAACGCACATGCTAGAACATCTATATTAAGAAGTACTAGAAAGCTTCATGCACTTCAATAAACAAAGTTCAAGGATATTCAGTTCTATTTCTAAAGGAGCCTCATGATGTTGATATTCCACACTAGCTGTATAGATCTTAAAATGTGAACTCTTGGCTCATTGCATATTGCAGATTATCATCCAATACACAAACCATTATCATCACAATCCACCATAAAATCATCTCAGTTTCACCAATTCTTGTAACACCTACCATACATACATTACCATCTTCCTAATTATTGCCAACACGATAAACTCTTAACTCCTAAACAAGGTTTCACAACAGATTGGATCCGAGACACACCTTAAACAGCAACACAAACTACAGAAGAGCAGCATTTCAACACCGACACATCACATAAGAAAAGACTAAAGTGCAACACAACATCTAAGAGCCACAAAGTTTTGATCCTTCATTCCTACTAAATGCTAGTACTAGTAATTACAATTTCATCACCTATAAAACAGCAGCAACATTACTACAAATTAAAGAACAGAATCTCACCACCAGTACAACATAAACGAAAAGACTAAAGAGCAACACAACATCCAAAAGCCACAGTTTTGATCTTTCACTCTTACTAAATGCTAACAAGTTACAATTCCACCACCAATACAACAAAAGCAACATTACAACAACAATGATTTCCAGATGGGTTTTGTTTTTTCAATTGTATTACAGTAATTCACAATCAATATTACTAAAAGGAAAACCTTAAAACCCATTTGTAAATTCCAATACCTACGACACACAAGAACTCCAAAAGCAATCAGCTTTCACGTTTTGAAGAATAACCCAATTGCCTCCACAAGTATTTTCCACTTGCCATGTCCACCAATGTCCAAAACCCCATTTCTATCCCTGACTTTACCTGCACATTTTCAATGAAAAGATCAAAACTTTACCCAAAACAAGAAAAACCAAAAAAACGACACAGCATGTGTGACTACTTCAGACCTTTGAGAATCGAGATGAAGAAGAATAATCAGATGGTTGAGGAGGGTTGCAGTCGCTGTCGGTGGTGATGGAACAGTCTTCATCGCCACTGTCGGTGGTGGTGGAGAAAGGCGGGGATTTGAGGTTTCTGATGACGAAAAAACCGGCAAGAGTGGCGGAGAGGAATATCAGAATCAGCCTCAATGGGCACATTGTTGGTATTACTTGTAAATTTTGAGAAATGTCAAGATATTAACAAGAAAAGCAATAACCTTTGGTTGTATGTACTATAATTATTATTAAGAAGAAGAAGAAGAAAGGTGGGGTGTGGTTTTAGTTTTGTCAAAATTTTGGTTTAGAGAAAGGAAAAGAGAGGATGGATAGAAGAATAATTAAGGTAGAGGTGGGGTCCAATGTGTAATGAAGGGGCTGCTGCATGTGATTGTCGCATTTTACCTAATCCTTGATCTATGATAAATTATTGGATTAGTTTTGAATAGTCAATAGTGATCTCCTTACAAAGTTATAATTAATTAATCATTTTAGTTCAAGTGGATAAATTGATTCATATTTCATGTTTGTAATTGGAATTTATGAGGTTGTAATAATTAACATTCCTGTGAATGTGCAAGTGTTCGATGCAGATGGAAACAGAGTCCACTTCAAAGCAAAAATGTTTTTTTTTACAATTCGAGAGTTAACTCAGTAAACAATATCGTTTCAAATATTTTCTTAAAAAACAGTTCGAGCCAAGTTTCACCAAGAGGACTTGCTAGCCAACACAGGTTTTATAACCATCATTTTGGATGCCTAGAGGGTTAAACACATAGTTGATTGTGTGTGTTAAGTGCATAGAGCCATTGAAAATAAGTAATGAAAGGTTTAAAGAAATATCAGATCAAGAAAGTAGGGAATTTTGTCAGAAATATTAGAAAAGACAAAAAAGTCGGTGGTGGGTTGTGAGGGGATAGTGTTTAATATAAGTTAATAGGTTACAAGATGAGATGAGGCAATCCCTTGAGTGGCTTAGGCACGTTGTTCTATTCAACACTTGGATTTCTTCAAACGAGTTTTAATGGAGCAAAAAACTAGAAAGTCAAACATGGTGCTCCTAGGGTTGGATCCCATTTTTTCCACCCCTCGCTGTTAATGCTAGAGATTGAGACATTTCCCACAAGAGAATTTAAAGTGGATATGAAGGTCAAGTTTGAATCTGTCTCTGCCACCAGATTTTGCATTGGATTGTTCATCCAAATTAACAGAGTAAAATGTAATCATTTTGGTTTGGTGGCCATCTTTTGTCACCCTTTGACGAGTTCATCAAGAGAATCTTGCTCATGTTACATCCAGAACTCGCTACCCCTATGACATTTCACTCACCTATCCACTCCAGCATGTGCTTCTCATTCTAGAATCTGAGAAAAACTTTACCAGCTATCTTCACTAATTCACCCTGTAATCGTGCCCGACTTATAAACTATATAGGCAGCTAGTGGTCCACATAGGATTCTACCACAATCTCATTAACAAGTTTAATGTTCCCATCAGTATCATCAGATGCATAATTTAATTGCAGCACTAGCTGCCGCCTGATTGTAGTTCTCAAATACGAGCCAGTCCGATGAGTTAAATATGAGCACAGGCACCATTTTAGAGCAACACCATAGGTCCCTCAACTACCATACAGTTCAGTTTCTCTTTGTCGTATATCCTTGATTGTTTTGGGACTTCTTCCTCAACTAGCAAGCCAGGGAGTTTGAGAAGACCCTTTGGATCCACAAAACTTTTTCTTCTCATGGTGTATCAAACTACGGAACTGTGAGTGATCAAGGTTTTTCATACGAGCTGTGATATAAAGAAGCAGTTTCTGCTGCGAGTTTTCAATTCTAAAAGCCTCATCCTTCTGGCTGAAATGGACAGGCTGTTCACATCAGTATGCAGATATGCAAACTGCACGTCCTGCAAAGATAAAATAAGTTGTTCAACTACTCAACCATGAGTTAGAGATGGAAAAGGCAGAAGGTGGGGCTGCCATATAATCAACCAACCTATCTGCTCCATCAAACTAAAATGAAGAGAAGAAATTGCCAAATTAGTTTACCATGCCCATATACGTGACATTGTTGATTGGCCAGATCATGCCAAACTCAAGATTCTGAGAGTACAAAACATGTTGACCAATGAAAGCCGTGCATACCTGACTATGGATTATAGTTTGGCGAAACAAGCAACCTTTGAAAGCACTGTCCTTAAGCCTCGAAGACCGGCTCCAGATTTTGAGCTCACCATCATCTATTGTAAAACCGGATTCAAATTAATTACATCACCGTGCATTTAAAGGCAAGTAAACCCTTTGGATTCCTTCAAAACAAAAAGTTTATTCATACCACAGGCTGGACAAGAGACCTGTTTGCCTTGAGGCTCTGCAAAATCAAATGGATAGAAACCCATCAGTCTGAAGAGAGTTCGAGATTTTAAACAAAATTGTCATCAGTGTTTGTGTGCAAAATTCACCTCTTCAATTTACATTGCACGACGTGCCACATCAATTGGAAAGTGAATTAAGTAGTGATGACTGATGTCCTTGCAACACCCCATTGTCTGGTAAGTGAATTAAGTAGTGATGACTTCCCGACACTTGACCTTCCTAGCAATGGTAATAATGTTCACTAAATGTATCAAAAAGGATGAACAAGCACAAAAAGGATATCTAGTGCAATATATTATATTTCTTTGGCCAGAAAATCATGTTGACCATTTGAAATTATCATAAAAAACCAGCCTGCTGCAGATGGCACCAGAGATATCATCAATCAAACGGCCATGTAGAATGGATAGTTGAAGTACGAGAAAAGACTCAGTTTCTACAGAGGTTGTAATTCATCACAATTTAAACCTCTTTTTTTAAAAAAGGAATGTCATTATTTATACTTCAAACGGTCAGAGATAGCTCTGATAATAGAAAACCAAAGGCATAATCAATACTACACAGCATGAGTTAAGATTTTAGCAATGCAAAGTAGCCATATTATAGGCATATAATGAATCCATTATGATCAAATGGAGTTACAAATATTTTCAATTGATGGAATATTTGCGTTTACCAAGCAACACTTAAAAGTACATTGAAAATAATAAGGAAACGAAAACATAGGTAACAAACATTTAAAAGAGTGACAAAATGCAATCTCTGCCTGCAAATGCAATCTCTGGAAGACCAGGGGGTGGGAATGAAGATGAAACCTTTGCAGCAGCAAAAAATGTCAATTTATTCCTAAAAATCTGTTAAAACTAGTTAGTTATAGCCCTGATTTTAATCACAACAGTGGAAGAAAGAACAGTCATTGGTTCACATAAATGTGCCCACCATTTTCTATGACTAGATTGATATGAAAGGAATGATTAAGCAATAGATAACAAAAACATAGTCTCAAAGTGCAAAGAACAAACTTACATTTTCTTCAATTCGTTCTCTCTCTGAACTTGTAGAGAAGGGGATGTTATCTAACGGAGCAGATAGATCAGTGTTGTAGCCTGCTCTTTTCAGCTCAATCAAGCGTCTACGTCCCAGAAACTGCCAACAAAATTCTTGAATTGCTACACAGGATATGATGTAAACAAATCATTTTTCCAAACATCCGAAGCCTTTTTTACGAAAATTACATTATCTTCTACATAGGAAGGAATGGAAGGACTAGGTTGGATTGCTCGGAATTGTGCATTCTTTGACATTCCAGCATCTTCCTCCAATTCTGCTTTCCTCTCTATGGTACTTCCTGAAAATCAAGTAAGAATGAGTCATAACTCATAACAAACAGGAGGAAAAATTTACTGCTAAGAAAGCTGGAGGAAAAGAAAAGAAAGTGATTGAAAATGAAAACTGCCCTAGAAAGAAAACATACACGACTCAAACAAGTAGAATCAAAAAAGAAAAGTTGTGGTGTATATAAACATTTGCCAACACATTTAATGAGCAGCAGTGCAGTTGCCAAGCATAGGGCATTCCCAAACAATTTCAGAGAAGGAAATGAAGAACTCAAGACAGACATCAGGGTGATGCAGGGGCTGATGTTCATACAAGACAAACTTCTCCACATGCCCCTTTTTCTACACAAAGTGGGAAAAGAAGACAGCTATAATCAAACACTCCATAATGCAAGAAAAATAGAACCTTTATCTACGCTGGAGAAAATGAAACAACTAGAACCATGGATACAAATCTCAAGTATATATATTCAAAGGTGTAAGAGCCTCAAGAAGTAAAGCAATTTCCTCAGTGAAGGAATTAAAAGAAACTCACATTCTTTGAACAGCAAGATCGATATGTTGCCCTGACCTTATGCTTTACACTTCTCTGAACTACTGTCTAATGAAATTACAGACTAACAGAGACTGGGAATGGAATAACACATGTAAATAGCTAACATGGTAATGTCATTAATCCCTACTGACTCTTGAACAGTTTCACTTGAAATGGTAGAAGAAGCCTCTCGAGAAAAAGCTGAATCCACCAATTAGATGCCAGTTTTTTAATGACATCCACAAATTAATAGTTAACATTAGTTATCATAGACGAAGATGGCAACTTCTTTTACAAAGCACCAGCGCTTCCAACCCATGTTACATATTCCCAAATCAGAGTTGAAATATTATTAGTAGAAGAATCCCAGTAATAGATAGGGGGAAAAGCCAATACATGTCATAAGCAAGAGTAACTCAATAATATTCATGCCATCAGAAATTATCCCATCATCTAATCGCTTATTCGAGGTGTCTTATGGATCTAATCTAATCCGCTTTCTCTTCTTTGGCTGGTCATCCAGAGTCTCTGAGTCATTGTCAGCGTTCTTTTTTTTGTCTAGAACACTTTTCTTGATAGAAAATCAAGGAGATACACTAGAGTGTTTGCTTCGACTTTTATCCAACCACTTTCTTGAGTCATAATTGATTTTATTTTGTTTCTTCAACAAATCATTTCTCTCATTATCCAATTTATCTACTTCCTTCATTTTGGTGCTCCGTTTACTAGAGTCAAATTTGTTTTTAGTTTCATTGTTCAACAAACCATTTCTGTCATCATCAAATTTATTTGCCTCATTTGCCTTGGTACTCCATTTACTGCTAGATACTTGTGCACTATTATGCTTGGCTTTACTTGAAGAACGTTTTGTTTCTGAAGTAGCAGCCTCTAATCTATTAGAAATCCATATGGAGCGAAGAGGGTCAACAGCACCACTTTTGCTTTTAACAGGAACATCTTTCACCTTCCCATGCCCTTTCTTAGCTAAAGCTTTACAATTTTGCACCTTTCTGTTGTTTGTTGCCTCCCAATGCCCATATTTGTCCGCATAAACTCTTTTCCTTTTCCTATCAGAATTAAAAGTTCAATCCGTCCCTTCCCATAAACTTCATGACCACTCTGTTCTCGACCACCGCGGCAGTCTTCTCTGCCGTGTACTCCTGACTTTAAATTCCTCAGTCCAAAATTCCCTCCCTTGTAAGATTTATTCCTTTCCTTGGAATTCTACGATTTTCCAGTATCAAGTTTGAGTTTTCTACTAAGCTTGTGCCTTAAACTTGCTTCTGCAGACATTCTCGAGTAAAGTAGAAAACCCAGAAGTGTAAAATGAGTTACAGTACCTTTTTTCGACAACTTCTTTAATGGGTTCTCTTCAAGTTTTGAATTTTTGTTTGTTTTTCATTTGTTGTTTACACTTGTGATGGCGCTGTGTCTCAGTGTCCATCTCTGCTCTACTTGGGGACGCCTACTACTCTCCCTCCCAAGGTAGCATTGGAGAATGTGGACTTCATGGGCCCAATTAGCTAAGGTAACAATGCCATAAGGCTTTTTATTTTGCTAGGCCCACCATTGAAAAATTAATTTGGAAAATTATTTCCAAAAAAACCCTTGTTTTATTTTCTTCCTTGTATACCATGCATATATTGCATTTTGCAATCTTATTGATTAAAAAAAATAAAAAAAAATAAAAACCTTTTCCTGCCAATGGATAAAGAGAGTTACACCAATTGGGTTCTTCCCATATGATTCACTTTCCTGTAAAGCAATCATCATTAATAATTATGCATCGTTTAACTGTGTCACAAATCACCAACTGTCTGTGCTGTGGCTGGAAACACTCCGGTCCCTCCACTCCTCTGCCTCATTAACACTGTCCAATGAAGAAGAGTGATTGCTAATCAACCAGCTTAACCCTAAATCATTACTATCTTCATCTTCAAAAGGGTAGCCGATCTTCGTACAGCTCTGCGAATTGTTAAATAACAGAACAAGTTATAGTTGGATTGGAGAGCTCTGAAGGTCCTTGCTCACCAAGTAATTTCATATATTGGAACACTCTTCATATTTTTTATTTTCTCATATATATTAAAAGTGTAATCCTGATGATCTGTTCAAGATTTGATTGATGCACATGCCATATGTCAATCCAGAGGGAAAATGGCATAAAAAAAATGGAAATACCATCTGCAACATTGCAGGTCCAATGATTGAATCCATTGATGACCTAACCCAGGAGGTAGTTTGGCTGCATTATATTAATAAAATCAGTACTTAACCTGTAACAATTATTTTTAGTCCTTTACAGCTAAATCAGGGATCAACCTCATTTAGACCCTTGCAAATTAACCCTAAAAAAATGGTAGGTCCCTCTGTACTTCTTCCTCTGCTTGAAGTGAGGCTAAAAGTTCCCAGCTTTTACCTGCTGTGCCATGTTCATTGAAGGAGATTTCTGGCGATGTCTTGTTCACTGACATCAATCATTTGCTCCAGGTCACTCAACTGCTTTACAAAACAGGGCTACATGGTAGCGTCTTTTGGGAACGCGGTCTGAATGAATGATGTTTTTCAAAATTTAAATTTTTTTTATATATTTTTAAATCATTTTAAAAAACAATACAACTACCACCATAAAAAAAGAAATGCCTCCAGCGACAAGAATCTATGAATAACTTGAATATTGAATACCATTAATTCAAACCAGCTTTCATTGACTGTACAGTTGTTTATGTCAAATTTTGAGCAGCAAAAGTTCTTTGTCAAATCTACACGCACAAAGCTAAGAAAGCTAGCTAATTTACTCTTCACGAATTCATTGTCAAGCTATATACACAGGGTACGAAACCAGCAACAAAACTAGAATTACATTAATTTCCACAGCAAAATGGATCGACCTCGGCAAAAAAAAAAAAAAAAAGGCAAAAAAAAAGAAACTTTTATTATTAAGAACACAGATTACAAGTACAAACACAATACATTTAACAACATTCATAGGTTTTTTTATCAGGGAAAAGAAAGGCAGCAAACATATGGCAAAAATTCAATTTTTCTGGCAAACAAGAGATGACCAAATTCCAATTAGCAGAAACCTGGCTCTATTGTTGATTAATAAGGACTCCTAATTACTAAGTAGCCATAATCACAGGCTTAAGCTTATTCTTCCATGTCTCCTTAAAGCATCCAGCATCACCACCACTCCTCTTAGCCTCCACAACAAACAAAGTATCGGTTAACCGGTGAACCTCGACCGCTATCATCAGGTTACCATTTTGCCCTTCCATCTCCAACCCCCATTCTTTCCTTCTCTTCACCCTCAACCTCTCCTCCTTTGCAAACTCCTCAACCTTCTTCATCAAATTCTCTGGCGATTCGGTCGACACAAATCTTTCTCCGTCATCAACCACGTTATATGAATCATCAAACAACCCTGATAGGTTCAAACCGGAGGAGAAAGATATGATATCGAAGGCATTCAAGCTTGTAGAAGCTAATTCCTCATCTTTTTTCTCATCATCAGCCTTGTTGAGCTCCTCGTCGTAGAAATTAATTTCCTTATGCTTCCCTTTCTTGAACCAAGGATCCTTCAGGATCTCATCAATGGTGATCCTTGTCTCCGGATTCGTATCCAGAAGCCGAGACAAGAATCGTTTCAAATCCGTGGACATCCATTTAGGGCATCGGAATTCACCTTTGTAAATTTTTTTATACATGGCCATCAAGTTTGGATCGTTGAAAGGCAAAAACCCAGCTGTTAAGACAAAGAGAACAACCCCGCAAGACCAGACATCAACCTTAGCACCATCATAACCTTTTTTTGCAAGAATCTCAGGAGCAACATAAGCAGGAGTTCCACAAAGCGTGTGCAAGAGTCCATCAGTTCGGATCTGATCTGTAACAGCACTTAGACCAAAATCTGAAACCTTAAGGCTCCCATTTTCATCAAGAAGCAAATTTTCAGGTTTCAAATCACGATGAAAAATTCCTCGAGAATGGCAATAACCTACCGCAGAAATCAACTGGTGAAAATATTTCCTGCTAAGATCTTCGCTAAATCTCCCTCTAGCAACCTTGGCAAACAATTCTCCACCTTTAACATACTCTATAACGAAATAAATCTTCGTCTTGGTAGCCAAGACTTCGATCAGTTTCACAATATGAGGATGATTTAGCCTTCTCATGATGGAGATCTCCCGCTTGATGTTGGACATCAAGCTAGGGTTAGAGATCTTCTTCTTGTTGATAATCTTGATAGCGACACTTTTTCCTGTTTGAACATCTCGAGCATGGTACACCTTCGCGAAGGCTCCACATCCGAGAAGCTTTCCAACCTCATACTTGCCAAACAAGGCATTTTCCGATACACTTTCGATCTCCGGCATGCAATATCTTCCTGAAGATCGAACCAGCCTGCGTGCCGGTTCGATCGAACAAAACAAAACAAAACAATAACAACAACAGCAACAACACGCTAAAAGGAATTAGCAATGATGGGCTTAAAGAGAGGCAAATTTAGCGGTGGGTATTTAAGGGTTGATCTTGGACTTTTTTCTTCTTTTTTTTCCCTGGTATATGGAGGTGGCTTTTGAGAAGAGATTGGTACAGTGTCTTGTGATTACGCGTCGTTGAGAAATTTAAAGAGCTTAGAAATTTGGTCATCGTACACGTGCTGAGGTTCTATTGGCGGGAGGTTGGGGTGACTAATAGAAAAGTGACACGTGTAATGGGGGTGATTAATGAGAATTGACAAGAGAGAGTTTAATTTGGTGATTTGGTTTTGATTAATATTTATTGTGGAAAATTAATTTGGAATTTTTTTTTTTTTTGAAATATCTGAAGAACTGGAAAATTAAGTGTAAACTTTTTCCCTTTTTTATTCGAGGAGGATAGATTTGGTTGCCTTGGAGGGAAGTGCCAAAAGATGTTTTTTCTTGTATTTTCATGAGAGGACTCGGCATTTAAATTTGAATTGCGACGGTTTTTTTTTTTTCCGGAGGATATTTAAATTAATGTTTTTATTTATTCTTTAATTTCCAAGAGAATAATTTCAAGTATTTAATTTTATAATCCAACATATACTTTGATTGAACCTTAATTAATTGCTATATATATATATATATATATATATATATATATATGAGAATTAATTGAATCTAACAGATCTACATGTAACGCATCAAACATTTTCTCGCGGTCGTAGTTCTTGTCTTCTTCTTCTTTTTTAACGATATAATTAAGGATTTTCTCAACTTAATTTTAATGCATCAAAACTAAATTATTTTTTTATTATATTTTAATTAAGTCATACACACTTGATTAATTCGGTGTATCACAAGACAACATTTTATTCTGAAAAGAAAATTAATAAATATTTAGAAATAAATGCTGCTAATTAGTTGAATTTAGTCACACACGTGGACCAAGAAAAGAACAATCAAGGATAAGTTGTATGCAACCAATCTAACTGATTTGGTAATGCGTTACAACTTCTTTTTTAAAATAATTTTTAAATTATTTTCTATCTAGAAAAAATATTTCTTAAGTGTTTTTGATAATTTTAATGTCTTAATATTAAAAAATATCAAAAATTATTTTAATGT
>Ga0325404_1002220_pt1 | contig 20815 bp, 17 predicted proteins | sample PopdelMetagenome_18_FD_205664 | JGI IMG/M metagenome (GOLD analysis project Ga0325404, IMG submission 205664) | Populus deltoides microbial communities from Bellville, Georgia, United States - Xylem-Control-R1 | ecosystem: Host-associated > Plants > Phyllosphere > Stem > Wood/Secondary xylem... | reverse complement strand
GTATAACCGCTCTTCCTCTTTCTCTTTTAGTTTACAGTTACTGTAAAGAATCTCGTGAAATATGCTGTAATCCTTATTCTCTCTCAGTATTCCCTCAAGTTCTTATGCTGTGCACTCCTTTCGGCACTCAACCCAGAGATTGGTTATGTTTACACCGTTAAACCTCAACATGTAAATGGAACTGAGAGATATGTTACATAGGATGCTCAAATAAGGCCATATTATTCCTGGAGCACTAAATTTGTGAATTAAAGTGAAGGATAGAGAAAGGAGGAGGAAGACGAAGGAAGATAAATTTCTTTGGAACTTCAGCCTGTGATTTTCTAACAAATATGACAGCAAGTATGATAATGGATCCGCGACCTCCTTGCCGTCAGCAATTTTAACAGGCCACCATTGCTACTTTCTCAATAAGGCCTTCCGGATGTATCTCTAGATCTTCAAACACTTCTGGGGAGCTTTGAAAAGTGTCTCGTTAGAATATGAACTCATCTCAAATAAAGAAGATTATAATATGTTTTTACAAAATCAGAATCAGAGAAAGATCTGTACTAGGCTAACAAAAGCTGCATAAATGTTTGCCAAGGTCAACCATAAGGAAAACTTATCATGGTGTCTCTTTAACGATAAGACATCATCAATCAACAGTCAGGGACCCAACTGACAGCAGCAAAAAACCCTAACTGCGGAGAGATTCTGATACTCAGTATTATCTAGGTTCTGGCAGCCCGGCATTAAATTACAAAGTCAAATCAATATGAAGGTATGGATTCCAGTTCCAACACAAAATGCCACGGCAAGCAACTCGCATGCGTTGGAGGTGACAAGCAGAACCTAGCCATTGATCGAGACATCGCGTTCTCATGAGTTATCATTTTAAGTTATTATATCTACTCGGGGACTGATTGTGAAATTCAGATAACAAGTATACTAAACGTTTTCACAAGTAGAACTATCATTTTTAAGAGTAAGTTTTCTGTTTTTTTTTTTAATTTATTTATACTACCTTTTTTCTGAATTTTTTTCTATAAGTAAAGAAAAAAAAAGGGGGCTCTTATGTCCAAGAGATCAAGGTAAAAGTAATTTAAGCTCCAGTAGGAGTTTTTTTAACCTATAAAAATTGATGCAAGAGGTTTTAGCAATAAAAATCTTAGTTATTTTTATTTTTTTTCTGTTTAGTTTAGAAAATTATATATTATACTTAATAATTATATATATTTTTTCTATTTCTAACTTATATATGCTCGTCGTAAAACTTACGCCGAACAATGATTCTCAATGGTTTCTTTTTACAATTATTTTCATGTATCTCAATAGTCATTTTTATCAAGGAATTGACTCGGTTCCTGAGTTTTTTTTTAGTTTTCTATTTATAAAAAATATTAATAATAAAAGTATTTTTTAAAAAAAAAAATTTATACCTAAGAATAGACTCATGAATGGTAATACAATGTCTTTTTGTTGCCTGAGAACGACTTCTATGGCACAGTCACTTGCATCAAACACCAATTCGAATGGGAGTTCCTAATCTAGTGCACAAATTATGGGGGCTGAAATGAATTTTTCTTTCAAAAGGTTAAATGCTTGCAAACAATCATTAGAAAAATCGAATCCGAACTCAGGAGATGAAAATGCAAAAGAACAGATCATTATTCTCATTGACTCGACACCACTGTTCCAGAAGATTTGTAATCTTCTTGTTTATTTGACGGAACCTAAACAGTCTCAAACAAGTTTGTCGATTTCAGCTATAAATAGAATACTAACTCACTCATCAGACCTAATAGGAGTTTTCATGGCTGATCAGAGATTTGTCTCTGCCCTTTTATCCGGCACCTAATCTTCATTGGAGAAAAAAACCAATATTTGGCTTCTAATTGAATGCTTATCTGAAACCCACCTGATATATCCTTGACCTATTGGATCATTGTTTGACTCGGATGTTGCAGTAAAAGTCACAGAGTATGTTGCAGTCTGTTCTGTGTTAGTGAATATAATGTTTTTAGGTGTCACGGTAACATTTACCCCTGGTGGTGGATCGACGAAGGCAGTGTAAGATGAGTTGGGAGGGCCAACATTTGTTACCGTTCTGGTATAGGTCTGAGTTGCGGGATTAGGCCCATACACGATTGAAAAGGAAGGATAATTCAGTTGTGCTTCTAGTATGCTTGACTCTTCTGAGCAGTTGACTTGGCGCTGCACAATGTAGCTTATGTCTTTGTCTGGGTAACCCAAGCCACATAGGTAAGGGATGTAATCATCAGTCTGGATATCATAAACAAGACCCGGATCACTTGCTTTTGATGGGTTAACTTGGCCTGCTCCAGTGGCCAATATATCAGCAGGTAAAAGCCTCTCGTCCAGAATTGGCTGGTTGCCAAGGTTTACTAAATCAGCAGTAGTCATGATAGCAGATTTGATGGCAGCAGGAGACCAGTCAGGGTGGGAACTTTTCAGCAGAGCAGCAATGCCACTCAGATGTGGACAAGACATTGAGGTGCCTGAGATAATGTTAAATGTGGACTTCGTATCTGTCTTGTTCTCCACAGAAACTGGCCATGCTGCTAGAATGCTCACGCCAGGGCCAATAATATCGGGTTTCAATATGCCTGGGCTTGCCAAGCTTGGGCCTCTAGAGGAAAATGAAGCAACCGTCGGAGCAGTTTTATCACCAATTTTAGTTCCAAGAAACATGATTGTAGCTGTTGGAACTTGTGTTGAGTTTATGTAGGCTTTGATGCTCAACCCAGCTGAGTAACTCACATGTGATGCAGGAAGTACATGAGCATCTGCTAAGGTGCTATAGCCACTATCCTTGTCATTCATAAGAATCATAGCAGCACCACCGGCATCCTTCACAGCTTGTCCCTTGTCAATTCTTGCTATCCCACCACCTCTCTCACAAAGAACTATCTTGCCTTTGACATCTATATCTGTCAATGATTCTGGTGCACAAAATGCTGCTGATTGAGAACCATGAGCACCTGCATAAACAAGACTCATATATGGAGGTGAATTTGACTGGAAGAGGGATTCGCCAAAAAAATGATTGGAATTCCCAAGCAACACATCTGCTCTTATGCTTCTATCAATGGTGCTTGCTCCAACAGTGAGAATCCACGGGGCCTCATTTGATAAAGAACCATTATATGGACCTTCATTCCCTGCTGAACAACTAACGAAAATTCCCTTCTGAGTTGCTCCAAAAGCTCCCACTGCAATTGAATCTTCAAAAAAAGGCGCTGAGCCACCACCAAGGGAAAGCGAAAGCACATCCACACCATCCTCAACAGCAGCATCCATTGCAGCCAATATATCACTTTCTGCACAACCAAAATCAGTGCAGACTTTGTAAATGGCCAGGTGAGCCAGAGGCGCCATACCAACTGCTGTGCCATTAGCATTGCCAAACACACTGGCATCATTTACAAAATTTCCAGCTGCTGTGCTGGCCGTGTGAGTCCCATGGCCTTCTTCATCGAATGGTGGTGCAGCTTTCGATGAAGTAAAATCTCTTGCACCAATGAGTTTGTTGTTACACACAGTTCCGTTGAAGTTACATTTCCCTTTCCATTTGGTTGGTGGAGGAGGCACTCCTTCATCACTGAATGAAGGGTGATCCGGAGATATTCCAGTGTCCAAAACCCCAATAATCACTCCCTTTCCGTAAGTTGAGTTTCTCCAAAATCCTAAATTTTTTTGCAACCCCAAGAAGTTTGGACTGTGAGTTGTATGTAGAGATAATATCTTTTGGGGCTTTGCAGACAAAAACCCATCCTTATCTTCCATAGCTTTTGCTTCTTCTGCTGTTAGTTTTGCAGCAAACCCAGTGGCGACATGTCTGTAAGAATACACCATGCGTTCCTGGTGATTTGAACTTGGAATTGTAACTGGTAAAAATGACTTGTACCAGCTGTCCAGGTCGTCAGCAGAAACTCCCTCCTCTGGCTTCTGTACAAAGACAATGTAAGTTTCAAATTTGCCTTTTTGATTAGTCTCCGAAGTTCTTAGTGGTTTCCCTTCATCAGTGTATGCTTGAGAGAAGCTAAACATGGAGATGAAGCCAACAAGAAAGACAAATATCACCATAGTTGGCAACAGTTCAGACCTATTGCTCTCCATTCTAGTGAAAGAGCTAGAAAATGATTGAAATTGTGAATCAATGGACAAACCTAAACACACATTTATGTAGCGTAGGGGAGAGAGTTTGCATATGGAAATGAACGATGGCCGGCATATACGTTGATGGACGTGTCAATTCGTTTCTATTTTACATATTTGCTATATGCAGCTGGAGCTGTATGATCTTGGTAACACCATCCTGCTTGTCTATGCAGTTAACGAGGTGTAATTGCGATTGATCTTATGCGATATGCTTGATTGACCTTGGGATGTTCGTCTTAATCTTGTCTTTCACCATTCCAGGTCATTGCATCTCCTTTTTTTTACTTTTTCCTTTTTTGAATACAACTAAGAGAACAATACGGCAACCAAAGACGAGCCAAAGGAATAAATAAGCTGTGGGAAACATAAGGTCGATACTTGATAGAGGGCCAATCCAAATATCGGCATAACATGAAACTGATAACAATAAAGGATTAGCTGAAGGACTGCAGCAACAAAAACAGAAGCAGGAGGAGTTACATTATCTGGAGCAAGAGGTGCACATAGCCACAAACACTAACATTTATAGCAGCAGCTGCGGCTGCACAGCAATATAAAGCATCCTTATTTTGAAACCAGAAATCATCTGATGCAGATAATTGTTGCACGCAGTAGAAGTACCGGTAAAACATATTGGGGAAGAAACCTTCAAGCACCAAAAAAGGCAGCTACTTCATATTAGCACTTAATCTTGTTCAGCAGGCAAAAAGGAAGGGGAAAGAAAAGCATCTGGGGAGAAGCCTGTGAACACTTGATCTGAGAGAACCATCAAAATAGACCACCAGAAAACGCAAGAAATATATTTCACCAATGAAGAGCACAAGCAATACAGCAATGAGCCAAAGCAGCAACTACAAGAAATTGTATTTCAAAGGTACCATGTTGAGAGCTCAATAGTACTTGTCAGAAACAGAACCTGCTGCAAACTTACACATAAAACAAGGACAAGCAGAATAAACTTCCACAAAAGGTGCATCCAGGACTGGGAGATCAGAACAAAATCGCAGCATCATAGGATGCATCAAGTGTGAACAAAAACGGGAAGAAAAAAAAAAGAAGACACAAGATGATGTAATTTGATGAGCATTTGCACCAGGAAGTAAGGAAATTTGTTGTTAATCATTGAACATACTTTGAAACTAGGCACAAGAACAACAGCCTTCGGCGGAACAAAATACATTTTTTTTCTTTATTCAGATTGCCATCTCTAACAGCAAACGTTGCCTAATCTTGTACTGACACCTTATCCTCAATCGAGGAGGCCCTTCTAACCAATGCCGAACAGGAACCCATCTCTAGTAAACTGGAAGTAATATTGCTATCCGCTTCACATTATAAGTCGCCATACCCAGTATGAGTTTCATTGCAAACATGTCCACTCTCATGCTGCCTTGTTCATGAAACTCCAATTTTACAACACAACTCTTTTACTCAAGTCAATTAAAATAGGTGACAGGCAACAAAGTCACTAAACTAAACTAATCTAACAAAATTATTATCAGCTGTAACTAAAGTTCTTCTAACATTATCAAATTGGGCACAAAATCCACAATTATAACATTGAAAATTGTTCTTCAAAATAAAACCCTAATCTTACAACAAAGCTTTTTTACATACAGTAAGTTAACCAAAAAAATAAAAAAGGGATCAATTTCATTGTTGATTTATCAATTTATCAATCATCAATAATCCTCCGGTGCACGCTTACCCTTCTTAATCTTCTCAAGCTGAACCTGCGTCTCGGTGAAGATCCTCATCCTTTCCATCTCCAAATCCTTAGCAAATTTCATCCTTTGCTTCTCCAAATCCACCATTTGCTTCAACTTCTCGCTCTCTACCCTCTCATAAACCTCCCCAAACCTCTCTATTGCAAGTGCCAATCTCTTAATCCCCTCTCCTTCCACGTCCTCCTCCGCTCTCTCCCTCTCCCCTCCCTCAAACTCCTCATCTTCATCCTCCTCACTATCAGATTCCACCGCCGCCGCCGCCGCCGCCATTGCCGAATAATTCCTCCTAAAATAATCATCGTCCACCGGTAATGGCCTCTTCTGCGGCAAAGCCACCGCCAGAGCAGGCGGCTGCGGCGGTGGAGTAGAACTAACCTGAGGAGTCCTCCGGTAAGACGGAGGCAGCGGAAGAGCCACCGGAGGAGACGGTGAGAGATGTTTCTTGCCGGATGAATTAAAATTGGATCCAATCAAAGCGTCAAGCCGTTCAAAAAAGGGCCAAGACGACGTCAGGGTTCCGTTGGAGGAAACGACATGAGATTTCTCGATCTTGTATTTCTTCTTAATGGTGTCGATCCGGTTCTTGCACTGGACGTCAGTGCGGTACGTTTTCTTGGTGTGGCCGTGAAGCGCGTTGACGGCATCAGCAACATCTTGCCAGTCTTTTTGACGGAGATTGCCTCTGTTAAGCTCCAGATAACGGCGTCCCCAAGCATCAACAAGAGTAGAGGTAGCTTCTTCACTCCAACAATCTTCACGGATTGGTAATGGACGAGAGTGTGGTGTCGTTGACGGAGTAACAGAAGATGACTCGATCAGATCTCCCATGATAGTCGTTGATTGAGAAGGTTGTGGTTGGTGGCTGTTTGGTTTGGTAATTAGGTTTTGGTGTGTTTTGGGTTGAGGAATATTAATTTGTGGGAGAGAGAGGCGAGGGAGATAAAAGGGGAAGGGTGGGATGACTTCGGTGCGGCGAAGGTGACGCGCCGGACAGTACTAGTTTTGGTTTTGGACAACGCGAACAACAATAGTCTTCGGGACGACGTGTCGGGCTGGGACATATCGTGCCGAGTCGGTCCGACCAATAATAGGATTGTTTTGTGTTCAGATTTTGCATAACGTTAGCCCTCCTCGTTATTCTGACTCGGATCCCTTGTACATTAATAACTTGCAATTTTTATACCAAAGAAACAAAAAAAAAAAAAAAAACAGAAGAAGAAGAAGAAGAGGGGTTTATAAAATAATAATAAATTCCTCCTCTTTATACCAAGAAAATCTTGCACGTTTTGATGTTAAATCATGGTCTTTTTTTTCAATGTTTTAGAACTAAAAAAATGGTTAGGAATGATTGGCAAAGTAGAATCTGAAATAATTTATTCAAAGGACGAAGAAAACGAAAAGATATCTGAAATAATCATTCTTCCTTCCCTTCCTGCAGCAGCTCCATAACTAGAGAGTGATGTAGCACTCGCTATATATAGGGAGTAGTACTGTGGACAAAGCCACAGTAGAGAGCCCTTTGGAGAACATCAATGCTGCGGGTAAGACATGTATTTTCTAGCTATTTTAGCTAGAGAGCTTAATTAGAGAGCTACAATGTGGATGCTCTAATGGAGCCTGACACCATAACAGGTGCAGGTCAAGAACATCTCGAATCCATTGTTACTAAACCTTGCTTGGTTGATTTGGTTAACAGATAAACCCTTACAGATTTTATTAAAAATTATTAAGAAAAATTTTAAAACAATATATATGAATGTAGATAATAAAAAAAAAAAAAGTATATATATTTATTCCGTTTTAAAAACTTAAAAAATAATCCATCTAAATATAATTCTTAGTCAAAAATAAAACACTACTAATGATAAGAATCAAGTCGTTGGCTTCAAGGAAAGAAAGTAACAAATTCTTAGAAGCATATGCCAAAAACATTAAGCAGACATGCTGGTATTGGAGGCAGGACGATATAGAAAGCTACGAGTCTCGGATTTACAAGCTATGATTATCTCTTATTCTTTCTAGGTAAGGAATACTACTAATATTATTTTCTTTAATTTCCTAAAATTATTATGACTTTATTCAATTTGATCGTTAAGTTTATATTTTTTTTAATAAATAGAGAAATTAAACCCAACTTATAACATAGCATCTTCACGCATTATATCAATTATTATTAATTATAAATTATCTAGTAGGTGATTTAATAGTAAAAAATTTAGACTAAGAAATTTGCTCTTTCAGTAATTTCAGGTTCGAGTTCTGTGATTATTAATATGATGATCACTGAGGTTTACATAGTTGTTAAGTTCAGGGCTCATAGGATTAGTTAAGGTACACGCAAACTTACCTGAACATCCATATTAATAAAAAAAAATATTATTAATTATACAAACTGTTAAATGTAAAGTATTATTAAAGGCAAAATGTTATAAAAGATTCAGGTAATCCCCCTCCTTTTTTTCTTATCAATCCTTCTTTCTAGTTTATGCGCAAGCTGGACCCCTTCTCTATATATTGAAAATGAATGTTTATTCTCCACCCTCATGAACAGTTATGATATCAGGAACTTAAATAGAAAACTTTAAAATATATAGGAACTCAAATAGACATTTAGATAGATTATAAACATCAAAATTGTAATCATCTCCTCTTTAAATAACAATTCTGGATATATAGAAAGGTTAATTAGTCTTCCTGTTATGGTTGCTTTGAAAAAAACTGTTAATCCGTAAATTCATAAAAAAAATAAAATAAAAACACTGAAAAAATGAACAAAATTGATAAATTCAAACAACTTGGTAGTTTATTCTTTTTCAACTTATTCGAAGGTGATGTTCCCATAAGATGGCTCACGTAAAGTCATAAACAAAGACAAGTTAGCTCAGTGGCTCCCTACCAGGGCTAAGAAAGATAAGATGTCACGGCGAGGACCCTAATGAATCTGTTTCTTATTCAAAGATAACAGCAATAGGGCTCCTAACAACATGATCAGCAGAAACCCAATTCAGATATCCCTGAGCAAATGGCACCTTCACATTGGCGATTCGAGTAAATGTCACTGAATATGTTGCTTTCGAACTGCCCCCGCCGAATTCAATCGCGCTAGGTGTTACCTTAACATCAACACCTTGTGGTGCAATGATTTCAGCAATGTAAGATGATTTAAAAGGACCGACATTTGTTACTGTCCTTGTGTATGCCTGAGGACCAGACCCCAATTTTATGGAAAAAGAAGGATAGTTTAGCTGTGCTTCAGGTATGTTTGAACTATTTGAGCAGGTCACAGGGCGCTGTACGATGATTCCTATAGCCGTGTCATTGTAACCGAGACCACATAAGTAAGGAATGTAGTCGTCAGGTTGAATATCATAAACAAGCCCCGGATCATCTGCTTTCGTTGGGTTCACATGGCCAGAGCCGATGCCAAAGACATCAACTGGAACAAAAAATTGATCAGTAATGGGCATGCCTCCAAGATTTGTTAAATTAGCGGTTGTCATGATTGCAGATTTTATGGCAGCAGGTGACCAGTCAGGGTGCGAGCTTTTGAGCAATGCTGCAATCCCACTAAGATGAGGAGTAGCCATTGAGGTGCCTGAAATCACATTAAAGCCGGGTGTGGTATTCAATCTGTTATCCACTGGATGAAGCCAAGCAGCTAGAATGCGAACACCAGGACCCAAGACGTCCGGTTTCAAGATCCCAGGACTCGCCAAACTAGGGCCTCTCGAGGAAAACATTGCAACCTGGGGGGCATACGGGACACCAAAAACAGTTCCTTTAAAAAGGATCGTGGCCATTGGTGATGATGTTGAGTTTATATAGGCCTTGATACTCAATCCATCTGCATAGGTAACATGTGATGCCGGTAGTACATGGAGACTGGCTGTGGTAACATTGCCATAAACCTCATCATTCATGACAATCATTGCAGCACCACCAGCGTCCTTCACTTCTTGACCTTTATAAACCAATCCTGAATATCCACCTCTTTCACACAGAACAACCTTTCCCCTAACATCAACATCTTTCAAAGACCCTGGATCGCAGAATGCAGCTGATTCATTACCATTGGAACCTGCATAAAAAAGCGGCAACAAAGATGAAGAGAAATTCGTAGGCTGGTAAAAGGATTCCCCGTCATATTGAGCGTTATTTCCAAGCATTACAGTTGCTCTTATGCTTCTGTCAACAGTACTTGCCCCTACGGTTAGGATCCATGGGGCCTCGTTTGATAATGATTCATTAAAAGGACCTGAATTCCCCGCAGCACAACTCACGAAAATGCCCTTTTGAATTGCTCCAAATGCGCCAATTGCAATTGAATCCTCGTAGAAAGGAACTGATGGACCACCAAGTGATAGTGAAAGCACATCGACTCCGTCCTCCACTGCGGTATCCATTCCAGCTAATATGTCGCTTTCTGAACAAGAACCAAACTCGCTACAAACTTGATATATTGCCAAGTGAGCTGATGATGCTATGCCAACTGCAGTGCCGTTGTACTGTTCAAAAAAGCTTGCACCTGGGACAGGATTTCCTGCAGCTGTGCTTGCTGTGTGTGTCCCGTGCCCATGGCCATCAATTGGGGGTGTACCAGCAGAATAGAAATTTCTTGCACCAATGAGCTTGTTGTTACACAAGGTCCCGTTAAATTCACATTTCCCTTTCCATTTTGGAGGCGGAGGAGGCATTCCTTCGTCGCTGAATGAAGGATGATTTGGTGTTACTCCGGTGTCCAAGACTCCAACTATCACTCCTTTGCCATAATTTGAATGATTCCAAAATCCTAAATTCTGTTCTAAACCCAAGAAGTTAGGAGTATGAGTTGTCTTCACGTTCAAAACTTTCTGGGGCCAGGCTGACACGAACCCTTCCTTCGTTTCCATAGCCTTTGCTTCCTGCTTCGTAAGTTTTGCCGCAAACCCTGTGACCACATGGTGGTAGGAATGTATCAAACGCTGTTGGTTTGAGCTTGAGGTAGTAACTGCTGGTAAAAATGATTGATACCAGTTATCTAGATCTTCAGGTTTCGCAGACACCATGCCTTCTGATTTTTTTAAGAACACAATGTAAGTTTCTAGTTTGCTTTCCTGGTTCACAATGGAGTTACTAGTTGATGAACTGACTACTTGATCAGTAATAGCTTGAGTGGAGCTAAACAAGATCGTCAGACTAAGGAGTATTGTAACCAACATGGTTGGAAATATTTCGCACCTCCTGTTCTCCATATTAGCAAAAGAATCAGGAAAGCGCTGGATATTTTGAGTGACTCTAAAGTCAAATTTAACATCTTATATATACAGAGAGGAAGGAAGAGAATGTATTTAATCTGTTGGTATCAACGGTAGCCGGCATAAAGTAAGCGGTTGGAAATTCTCTTTGATTGGCAACATTGCGATTGGATCATTACCGCAATTCTTGTTGGACTTGCTAAAGAGCCACAAGAGTATGTCCAAAAGGTTCTGCTTTAGTTCTTGGTAAAGCCGCTAGTCTTTGCCAGAAAAAGTTGCAATAGATTTTGCAGAACCTTGGATTCTGCTCCATTGCCAACTGGTTTATTGTTTTTCTCAAGAACATAGCTCATCCTCTTATTTTCAATATTGGTAATTACACCTTCTGGATTCTTTTTTTTTTTTTCGATCAGTTCATTCATTGTGAGGACAAGTCGATCCTTGTCTGCGTGACATCTTGTGAAAGTGGAAAAAGCTATGACATGTTGAGCACAAGCATAAATTCATATGATATGCTCAACTTATCGGATCGTGTTTACTCAAGACAGCTTTCATCTTGTGCTAGTATTTTCCTGTAAATTGCTCAAAACAAATAAACTATGGCTAGCTGTTGATTGTTGTTCCTTGTATATTATCGACAAGCTTTGGGATACGATAACAAGTAATTAACATCTTCTCCTATAGGGGAGCTTCTTTTTTTTTTTTTTTTTGGTAACATCTGCTGCATAATATTCTGTTGGCTGGATACATTTTTTACATGTTGCCTTGGTAGTGTTCTTTGTGGTTCAATTCATCCACTGAACTAAATGATCATAATCAGTCACGTAAGGTGTAACCCTCATGGTGCAATACACAAAAACTTGTATATCCAGGCCTCCATATTTTCTTTTTCCCTGTTTTGAACCTGGACGTAGGTTGTCCTGATAAAATTGCTAACAATAATGAGGCAGTAAGTTCTAGTGGTGGCTTCATGGTCTTGTGAAATACTATTCTGCTGTAGCTCGAAAGCAAGTAACAATGACATAGAGGAAACTATGTGAAGTGCAAACCCCATTTCTTTAATTGCTTACATTGTGGAAAAAAAAATACACCATTTCTTCACAAGTTATCCTGCGGTTTTCTCCTGGAAGCTTCACGAATTACTGAGCGCCTTGTCGCCCAAGCCAGACCTAGGGCGAGCAGGATAGCTAGTTGTCCGGGCTTGGCTCAGGCGACCAGGGCTGCTTGAGCTGAAACCCAAATAATTCAAATTCACACACATATAACATAATTTTTTTGGGTGTTAAATTTTATTGAGGATTCAGTTCTATTCACCATTTACAGATAATTAAAATTGTTCTTAATGATTGTTGAAAAAATAAACGTTTAAATTTTTGTTTTGATTGGTACAGACTTATAACAAGACAGCGATGTATGTAAAGAAGGGGGAAACTGGAAAGCCTTTAGCTAAGGAAGAGGTTAGGAAATTTCCTTTTCCCTCCTATAATCAATTTTTCCTTTTATTAATGATAATTAAATTTTTTTTATATTAAAAAAAAACTTCCTAATTAAATATGCTGACCCCCACCGTTAAGATTAAAGAATAATATAATTTTAATTGTATCATAGATATGACCGGCCACAAGGTTCTAATAAAAGATTTTCCATTAATTACTATTTTTATTATTGTATTGATTCTTGATTTGGCCCTAATTAAATTGATGTATTTAATTGCTTTTTATATATTGTCATAATAAATATACGAAATTTAACACAAAATAACTTAGAGGGACAGAGAAAGGGAATTTAATTTTTCTAATCGTTTATTTTTGGAATGATTTTAAAATGATTATAAAAAAATAGAAATTAAATTTTCACTCATTTGTCATTCCAACTAATTTCAAATACAAATATATTAATAAAAATAAAAATTTATTATCAAACAATATTGAATAAATTGAGCTTTTCTTTCTCCAATAATGTTTTGTAAAAAACTTTATGAATCAAAATTTTAGTTTTGGACTAAAAATATTCTAAAAACTAAAGTGATCTAAAACAAATTCGACGATAAATACGTAACTAATTATAACTTTTCCATGTAAATTTGAATTTAATAATCTAATTTTTTTTCTCATTCCTTATTCTTTTAATTACTCTCAATACTACAAATCTAAATATATCTCATGAAATTGACCCACAATTAAGATTCAAAATCTTATAAAAACCTCTATATCTCAAGTAAATGCAAAGAATTAAAAAAATGAAAATAAAAAAAGAAAACATGAAATAATAAAATTAAAAAAAAATCTTGATACCTAGAAAAAAATTCGTTATTCAAATCCATAATAAAATGTGAGGGAATTATAATTGATAAATAATTTTTTTAACTACATTTTACTTCTTTACTAATTAAAAAAAATTAATTGGCTTGGAGAACTCATTGTTTCCTAGATATAAATTACTATTCATTATAATAATATAATTATTATTTTAACCTTGATAATATAATCTTTTCCACATGAATTTTAGCCATTATAAAATTGTTCGAGAACAATTCAGTTTTTTATCTTTAAAATATGTAGTATAAAAATTATATAGCTTTAAAATTAAAATTTTTAAAAGGGCTGAGTTTTTTATTTAATTTTTTAACTTTTTTTAAAAATATTTGTGTCAGCTTAGTATTTTTTTTTTTTTATGTTAAAAAAATTTAAACCACAGTGTACTGTGTTCTCTTTATCCTATAAGGAGGAAGGCCATAAACGAACGAATACGATACAAGAGATGCACAGTTTAAATAAGCGACAAGCCATCAACTCTCACTTGCATAATCTAATATTTTTAAATGTTTTTTTTTAAAAAAAAAAAAAAAAAAACCTATCTCACCTAACTTGTTCCTGTTTTTTATAAGGAGATGTCCACGTGAGATTAAACAAATAGAAATGAAATCTAATATGAAGCAATTGTGATTATTATTTTTTGTTGGCTGATAGGGTTTAGTTTAAACATCTATTGAAATTAAGTCTTTTTTCTAAAAAAATTAATAATTTTTTTCTAGGTCTTAACTCTATTATTTAAATGGAAAAATACATTTTGGGCCAAAAAAACATAAAGGGTCTGATTTATCCTCTGGGCTAAATCCATACTCTTCTGCCACGTTTTTTATATATAAAAAGTAGATAATATGTTATTTGGTTTTTATTTTTTTTATAAAAAAAAACAAATGACGCAACACTTGTTATTGCGTAGCTTAAAATATTGCCATCATTCTCGTGGTTTGAAAAATCATGCGGTAGGATTTTTGGGATAAAAAAATTATTTTTCAATGTATTTTTATTAATAAAAAAAATTTAATAAACACTATAAAGGTTTTCCCCAGTTACCTACTTGCCTTTAAATACCCTAAAATTACATAAAAAAAAACTAAAATCAACTAAACTCAAAAAATCAAAATTAAACTAAATTCTTTTTTTTTCAACCATGTTTACAAGGAATATCTATTATTACTAAATTCTTTTTGTTTAATTATTTTTGTTGTTGAAATGGCGACAAACTATCATCATTTTTCTTTCATTGTTTTCTTGTAATTTCTTTTTTTCTTTAAGTTGGGAAATAAAAAATAAATAAAATAACATTTTGAATCAAAATAATTTGTAGGTTAATCGAATAATTCACATCTAAAAAAAACCAAACAAAATAAGATTAAAAATTAACCCCCTTGGGTTGAATCCCCAACCAAACAAGATTTTCACAGATCGTTGGTCTTCACAATGGGCAAAAGCTGGGTGGAGAATACAGTAACGGGAAAAACAAAAAAAAAGATTCTACAAAATTTCATGTTCCCGATTTCTTAAAAATTTAATTTTCCGGTGAAAAGACAGAGAAAATTCTAGATACAGAGAGACATCAATAGTCACCAACCAATTTCAAGGAAGAGAATAATAATTAAAAAAAAAAAAAAGAGGAATAAAATGGCATTTCTCAGGTCAGTAACAACCACAACAAAGACTGTTATAGCTGCATCTGCTTTACCTGCTGCCTTCGCTTTCTCATCTCTCTCCCCTTCTTCTCCAAATCCCAAACCCGAAAACCTCTTTTTCCTCTCACCATCATCTTCTCTTCTCACGTCAGCTCGCTTTGGTCTTGTAAAGAATTTGACCCAGCGTCCTTCTTCCCTTAGCATGGACACGTCTACATCAAATCAAAAGCCCATCTCACAGGTTCAATTTCAACATCTGCCCCCTTTTTCGTGTCATAATCTTTCATATTGAGGTCTCAAGCTTGAATCTTTAATCTTGTTTGTTTTGTTTTGCAGGATAATGGAGCCTTGCCTGAGATACTTGTAAGTTGAAAATATTTCATTTTTCTGTTTCAGCTTTGATTTTGACATTAGTTTTTGACGATGCTGGATTTTTTTTGTTGGTTATTTTATGATTTGGGGGATTATTTGAATGTTTGTATTCTGTTTGTGGTCTTGCTTTGATAAATAGACAGAATTCATGGTGGATATGAAGTGTGAGGGTTGTGTTAATTCTGTCAGGAATAAGTTACAAACTGTTAATGGTATGCGATGGCTCCTTGTTTTAAATACACAGTCATTGATCAGTATCCAATGAGGATCTTCTTGTCCTTTTAAGAACTCTTTACTGTTGTGCGTTGTTTTCTATTGTGAAAAAAATAATCAGGAGTGAAGAATGTGGAGGTTGATTTGGCCAATCAAGTGGTAAGAATTCTTGGGTCTTCTCCAGTGAAGACTATGACTGAAGCTTTGGAGCAGACAGGTCGAAATGCTAGACTAATTGGCCAAGGAATCCCTGAAGGTTTGCTAGCTCAACTAGTAGTCCTTTCATATCTAGCTTGATATCCCTTTCTTCTCGTGTTTTATTTTTTATTTTTTTATGAACTTCAATATTTACATATCATCCGAATTTTTCTGTTTTTCAGAAGTGCCTAAACTGTACCGAGTATATATGGCACCTCACATTTACTTTTCCTAACCTGATTTTCAAACGAGGTTTCATTGCCATGTTGAGCATGAGTTCAACTTCTTTTAATTTTTTGATGGTCATTTTCCAAGTTCATTTTCAACAGGTTCTTGTTTTTAGGTTTTAGATGCTTGTTTAATGAGAAACTTTTTGCTTGTGTCAAACTAGTTCTATGGAGTTTTTTTCTAATTCTTTAGAAGATGAAGTTACATGTTTGATTGTGAACTGTTACCTCATTAAGACACTCTTGGCAATTATAGCTGATTTTCTGAGTTCAGCAATGCTTTGCTCATTCATTTTATGTGTGGAATCTGTAACCCCAGCCCATCACTACTATAATCAGGAAACATGATGCAGTAGGTTGTCTGTGTCATATAAAAATGTAGTTACAGTTTCTGAACCTCATGCTCTGCACTTCAGACTTTTTAGTGTCTGCTGCTGTTGCCGAATTCAAAGGTCCAGATATCTTTGGCGTTGTTCGCTTCGCTCAAGTGAATATGGAACTGGCTAGGATTGAAGCCAGCTTTAGTGGAGTGTCACCCGGTAAACATGGTTGGTCTATCAATGAGTTTGGTGATCTAACAAAAGGAGCAGCAAGCACTGGGAAAGTGTTTAATCCAACAAATCAAGGAACTGAACAAGAGGTTTACATCAGCACATGCCTTCTCTGAATTTGTTTATGCTATTATCATTTTGCCAGAAATCTTCGAGAGACAATATCAATATGATGGCACAAAGACTAATGTTTACTCCACACTTTGCTCGTATGATATTGATAACGTAACACATTTCCTGGGTTTTGTGGTTTGAATTTTATTTAGCTTATATAATTTTCCTGTAGTATGTGATATAATTGAAGTTGTATAGAATTTTCTAACTGAGATTATTGTTCATCAGCCACTTGGCGACCTGGGAACTTTAGATGTTGATGAGAAAGGAGATGCCTTCTTCTCGGGGACCAAACGGAAGCTAAGAGTTGCAGATCTGATTGGGAGATCAGTAGTGTTATTTGGAACTGAAGATAAATCAGATAAAGGTCTCACAGCAGCAGTAATTGCCAGAAGTGCAGGAGTTGGTGAAAATTACAAAAAGATATGCACATGTGATGGGACGATTATATGGGAATCAAGTAATAACGATTTTGTTGCCAGTAAAGTTTGATACTTTAAACAAAACCCGCACTAGTATTTAGGCACCATGTTCAGCCATTGCAGGGTTATGTATTTTATTTGTATGTTCACCGTGAGAGACGGATGGCATCTTATGATCACATGCCTTTGTTGTAATCGCGTCACTTATGATACGGGATGCTTTAAAAATTGAGTTAGGACAGCGTCTCCTAGCTCTATCATGGGGCTTGGGTTTAAAACTTTTCAATTTGTTCGCTCCCCTGGTTGTCTTGGTAATGGACTTTTCTAATGTACTCGTAATCAGTAGCAGCTATAATATTGGATTTTGGTATTGATGCCTATGGGCTTCAGGGTGCGGTGCAGAAACAGTCCCGACCTGGAGATGCTGATATTTTTTGATGCTTTTTGGCTTCTGTGAGCTGCCAGTGTACAAGCTTTATTCAGGTCCAATGGAGTAGGGTACCGCTTTTAAATTCTGGGAAGGTTCCTTGTTCTTGGGTTGCATAAATGGACGCAACCTCTTGATAATGATTTTGCCAAGCCCATTAGCTATTCCAACGTTTGTGAATTCCATCCAAAAAATTATGAATCTACTTTTCAAGCACGAATGAAACGTATTTCAAGCACCCCTTAAAACCGAAGGCAGGAATTGCAAAACAGATTCTCGTAATCTAAATTATTCATTGATGGGATGGTGTTTCCATCAGGTAATCCAGATCTACATTGACAGCAGATTAGGTTTTAAGAGGCAAGAGTCCTCCTCCTTTAGCCATCTCATATAGAGCAATGGCCATTAAAACCTTAGCATCAGCTGTCATGCGCCAGAGTTCCTTGTATGGGACTACATGAACCTTGATCAACTCGCCGTGTTCCCGGAGGCCAGTCTCTTTTCCTTGCAGCTGTGTGATAATTTCTTTACCAACGCATCCTCTATAAAGGAACACGCTGATTTCCTCATCACATCCTCCCTATCCAAGGAAAAGCAAACAAGTCATGTGATGGTACTAGGCCAAAAAAAAAAAAGAGTAATTGAATAGCATCCTTGTCAAGTTCACTTGTTAAGCAACTTAAAGGCTGAACTACATTTCAAAAGAATATACTTTGACAAATTACATGACTGGCAAATGGTAGAATTTGAATTCATTATATGAATGCAAATGCAACAATATCCAACAAGAGCACTGATGATTTGAGCGACAAAAGTCACTGAAATCAACATAATGCAATGAACCTATTTAGACCCTTCATTATTCTAAACGAAAGTGCCAGTTCCTTTCTTTTGGACACCCAGTGACTCTCCCAAGCTCAGTCTATGTTTGTTCTGATGCTAACTTCCAATGTCACAATATGAATTGAAAGCCATTTGCCAGTTGTAGTCCCTCCAATGTGGGGCTTTTTAAGGGAGAATTTGGAGCCTGTCCTATCCTTAGCAACTTTTCACGAAGCAGTACCTAATCACTAAACCTGCACCCTCGTGCTAGCAAATCCAAGAATTTTATACCTGAGCTTGCCAGGATATAGAATGATGACCATCCACATTGATAGAAATCTAATGAATACCACTAGACACTTCTCAAACAACTCCCCGAGTAATAAAGACTCTTGGTGAGTTGGTATGCTTTTGGACTAATGATAAAAATTGAGGTAGATAATTTTTTCTTCATATGCCCAAAATTCCAAAAAGTTTTCTGACTCAAATTGATGCTAGTGCTTCCAAACATCAGAATAAGATAAAAGCACAAATGCCAACTTACAGGAGAAGGAAAAACTCTGCCTCCAGCAGAAGGGTCCAGGAAGGCTGTCAGGTCAACCATGTCTCCAAGCTTCAAGTGAATACCAGTCTCCTCTTCGACCTGTAAAAACCATTGCATTAAATACATACATTGGGAACTTTAGCAACATCTAATTCTGATAAACTACACCAGACTTGTCTTTTATATTGCCTCGGCTCTTGAAGGCCTCTACATAATTGTGTACTTTTATCGGTGTTTTCAATGCATGGTTTGTGCTTCTGTTTTCTTGATTAACAAAATTGCCAATGGCCTTTTTCACCAAAAAGAACTGTTTTATGTCAAAATAGAAATATGCCTCACGAACTGCTGTCCCAACAAAATCACCCTTGTCAGCATCCAGCATCCCAGCAGGCAATTCCAAAACAAGCCTCCCTGTGGGTACCCTAACCTTAGATGCATGAAAATTCATCAGGGTTTGAACAGAGCAGCATTACAAAAGGAGCTATCATTTTAACTCGAATCTCTTGTTCATTTATATCAGTTTGCTGACAAACTCAAGGCAAATTATAATGAACACTAAAAAATAAAAAATAAATTAAGTACCTGTTCAGTCAGAACAGCATAGGTCTCACCCTCAGAGCTCAAAAGAATTAACACAGTTACAGCAGGTCCTCGTGCGAACACTATACCTGGAATCTATGAATTTTTTAGTCCACATTGAAAGACATAGATTATATCATTCATAGCTCTGCAGCTGAAATAATAGCCGTTGGTATGTAAAGCCTTGTATTTATGTAGCTCATGGGAAACTGAACTAATGAATCAAAATAGAATATCCACAAGTTTAGTAATGATTAAACATAATCAAAAGCCCAAAGATTTCCATGAACCAGGCTCGATGCAAGAACCAGATGTATTGGGAAAAAACTATGCTTTCAAGTCATGGAAGGAGAAGGTAAAATACCTTCTGTCCAGTCTCCTTTTCGAAAATATCTGCTTTGAATTTTAGAAAACCGATTCGCTGTCCAAACATATCCACTCCCTGTCATCAATGACACATAAACTAAAACTAGAATAAATTAAGGATCAAGAGGGGCAATCCTGCTAGATTACCATATAAGATGGTTCATACAAAAACCATAATTTGAAAAACCAAGAACAGTTGATTTTAGAGCAGCCACTATGAAGTGCAAGAATATTAAAAATAAACTCTCCACAACATAATCTCTTTTCTTTTTAAGCAATCTCTGAAAAAAACCAGTCATCTTTAACCATGTTACAGCAAGAGACTTTGCAATGCATTTTAGTACAACAACAAAGTTAGAACTTGCTTTTAATTAAAGCTTCAGAAAAGAGGAATTCAACGAAAACATTTTTTTTCCAATTTCAACAAAACATTTATTTTCTTGAGCAGCCAAGAAAGAACTAGAACGAGAAGAAAGAGCTACCTGAACAAGTACTTGTTTTAATAAGAATGACCCGGTAGCTAATATCCCATTTTCAGATTCCAAGCTTTTTAGCCACTGCTTGAATAATGAAGATTCAATAGCAGTCCTGCAATACCAAAAAAAGAGGTGAGAACTTTATTTTTAATTCCTTTGATATTTTCAATAAAGAATCAATAGAAAGAAAAAGGTTGAAAATTCTGACTCACCTGAACTGAGAATCAGAGACACCCGGTGCAGCAATGATTTGAATGGGTTGACCGAGTTGTGTTGGCAAGGTGAGTGAGTGAGTCAGGGGCTGAGATGACTCGGATGACATATTGAAACAAAAGGGTCTTCGTGGTTTTCTGGTTTGGTTAAGTATTGAGACTGAGAGAGACGACCCCAAAAGGAGGCGCTTTGGGACTGAGAGGAGAGACAT
>Ga0325404_1002219_pt1 | contig 20816 bp, 16 predicted proteins | sample PopdelMetagenome_18_FD_205664 | JGI IMG/M metagenome (GOLD analysis project Ga0325404, IMG submission 205664) | Populus deltoides microbial communities from Bellville, Georgia, United States - Xylem-Control-R1 | ecosystem: Host-associated > Plants > Phyllosphere > Stem > Wood/Secondary xylem... | reverse complement strand
GTGGTTTGTTTACTTTTTTTTTTTTTTTTTTTTTCTTTTTTTTTTTTACACCCCCCCCCCCCCCCCCCCCCCCCGACGATAATGGTATCCTCGAGCCAGTTTCTGCATCAAATCTTTTCTCGAAAAAATACTAAAAGCATGTCCTCATATCGGTTTGGTGTAATCGGAAGAATAAATTTCTCTTAGATGCTGGTTTTAAAGATCGTCTTCAAAAAGTTCAGAGATGGAACAAACCTCCTTGATCACAAGACCTATCGCTCTAGACTTGTTATGATGCATCTTGTTAACAGCTGACTTAATTCACTGCCTTGAGCTAGTTCTTGGAGGGCATTTATTCCGAATTAAATTACTCTTTAATAATGTTTACCATACATATATAACACAGATCAATGTGAAGATTTCATATCTTTCTGTTCTATGTTAAGTTAGTCATCCACATGATTAATTTCAAGATATTTCCAGTTAGTTTCATTTAAGTTTTCCATACCATCAAGCACATCTGACCATCATCCTACCAACAAGCAGATAGGGACTCGGGAGTGGATGTTCATAGCTAGAATATTTCAGTTTCCTGCCAATATGAATTCATGGTTTAACTATCAGACGGCAGTCCAATACTAAAATGTTTTTGGAACAAGTGCTGATAATACTCGTGTTCTGCCATATGGACTACTGATGCAAGATGCCAAGAATGATTGTCTTCGACATTTGTAAATAGTATTAAACAAGGTAGTAGAATTTGTATGCATGCATGATCCACTTTCTAGGTTGAAAAGGATGAGAAAAGAAGAAAAAAGGTTGCAATCTAGCAACTAACAAGTCAACTGTCAACCTCAGCCTAGTTTTTGTAGTCTTTTCTCCAGTCCCACCTAAAAGGCTACACTGCCCCCTTGGGTAATCAGTGCTTTGATCACTGGCTATCTCCTTGCTATCTGAACACCACACTTGCTAGATATATAATTTTCTTGAAGCAATCCAAGATAACAAAAGATAATTGATCATATAGTTGATAATTTCGACTGAAATGTATGATCATCTTTTAAATATACGTTTGGCTAAGCTTGAAATCACGTTTCAACCATCAAAAGTATCGAATTGATGCTTTTCACGTGGTTGAAACGGAGCTTCATACTTCGATGCACAGTTTACAATTGCTACTACTACTGCAACAGGCTCGTGAGAAACAAAATGAGCTTAGACTAGCACTACACAACTTCAACATGGTAATTAATCCATGATGTACTCTTACAACTGAATCTAACTTTGGTTCAAGGAAAGAATGAAAGAACCACAAAGGTTCTTTCATTCTTGACAAGAACCAAGTGCATTTTTCTGTCTCCAGGACAACACTGGGAGCTTCTCATGGAAACAGATTACAAAAATTGAGAAATCCAAATCAATTATGAAGTGGATTAGGTCCACCTGGGACAGCCTTATGAGATCCTCCAAACAATTTGTTGACCTTGTCATCTTTGGATTTCACGGTGTGAGAAATACCAGGCAGATCATACTGTGGAAATGGAAGAGGATACTTGGTGTTAATTTGCTGTTTTTCTTCATAGGTAGCCCAGCTGACATGCCTACAAGTAGAAGAATGGAGCGAGGCTAGCAAGATTGCACTGAAAACTAGAAGCGGAAGTAAAGGGCTATAAGTCCTCATGATTTGAGTCTTGATGAGGGAGGCTGTTGAGAAGGAGCTTCTTTGAGAGGGTTTTCAGGCAGAGGAAACAGGCAGCTTTGAGTAATTCTAGGGGGTCTAATGTCTACTTATAAGGGGATCAGGCAGCCTGATGGGAAGGACGATAGGGCCAAGATTAACAATCAATCATATTTGAAAGACATGAAAACCCATTTTCTATTAGCCCTACCTCATATAATTGACAACCACGAGTTCCCGTAAAAGGGTTAAAAGAAAGGGCCAAGTTTTTCAAGAAACAAAATGATTCATCTCTAACTGCTCTGACCATTAGGATTGGGGTAATGAGTGCATGTTGAAAGCCCTACAATTCATTTGATTTTTCTTTGTAAGATTGTCCTCATCTAAGTACAAAATCTGTTGCTGGAACTGATTTTCGCATCTACGTAGATTGATATCATCTCTTCGATCTGGTTAGAGATGGATCATTCATGCTTTAATTAATATTTCATAATTTCTTTTTTTAATTTCCCATGATCGAGAGAGTTGAAATCTGGCAATAGGAAATGATTTGAGGTATTAAACATGAAATTAGCTGGCAGGGAAGGAATTACGAGACAAATCCTGCGCACTGCCATTGCATTGAGGGAACAAAGCAATAAATAAAGTGTACGCATTTGATATTGAATTTTGATGAGATAGCTCGGTGATCACCTTCAAACTGCCAGCACAAAGAAAGCGAAATTTCCTTCTTCAAAAGAGTTAAAGAGCCATAACTGTGGTCAAACAGTTGGCTTTAGATTGTATATTCGTGGCAAGACTCGGGTCACTCATTGAACTGGTTAAATTTGATTAACTATAATTAACTTATTTTTTTTAAAAAAATTAAAATAAGATTATGGGTCAACTGAGTTTTGATTAGATTATACAAAATAAACCTTTTTATTTATTGTGAAACCAGATCTAAGTCGGACCTAGATCGTTGTCGGATCCTAGATCGTTGGATGAGCCAGATTGGTACTCTAACAACCAAACAATGATATGGATTTATAAACAGTCTAAATTATACTTTCTTCAAGAAAATATATTAAAAGATACGATACATATTCAAATAAATATCCATTAAATGATCAATCCCCACCACACTTCAAATCATAGGATACCTCCATGAGATTTTTGAGGCTCACTGTCGTGCAATAGTTGCCCCAGGACACAGAGGAAGCTATTGATTATAACTTGGAGAGGAAAATTGAGGCAAGCAATGATTTAAGGGCTCTAATGTGCAGTAGTGCTTACCTCAACCCAGTTTCTAATTTCATTATTATAACTTGCAAGTTGTGCCTTCTCTTGGACTTCCAGCGCACTTGTACAGGAACCATGCATGGAGAGCTTGGCAGAGTAGATTTAATTCCTTATGGTGGGGGCAAATATTCAGAAGGGAAGCAAACTAGTCGTTGATTTCAAGAAACAAAACACAAATCACCAAGACACAAGTAACCCGCTGGATCAGAAGGAGAAACTTGTTGTTGTAAGAAATCCTTGAGGTGGGGCCATTGATTGACAAGTAGGCAAGTTTTGGGCCTACCATATTAAATTTAACAAAATATATATGATGTGACTGTTTCACCGTAACAATAGACACATGGATTCCTAGTGAAATTAATATTTTTCCTTTAAGCGGAAGAAACGGTGACGTTGGTTGTGGGGCGCTTTGATTTTTTCTCCTGGTCATTAAAAAATTAATCAGGTTGATTTATTTATTTTTTATAAGTTTATTTTAGTTCACGAGTTTTGCTTACTTTTTTAATATAAGTTTTTTTTTAAAAAATTATTTTGTTTGTGTTTGATTTTTCAAGATATTATTTTAATTCATCTATAATTTTTTAATATATACAAATGAAATTTATTTTTCAAAATAAATATTCATTTTTAAATAATATTTCTAATATGTTCGGCCTTGCGTTATATTTTTTTTGTGTAAGTTTATTCAATCATTTTTATTTGTTTTTATCTTTTAGGTAACGGGTTTTTTTGTGTGAGTTTATCTTTTATTGATTTAAATAAATAAGTTTAGTAAACATAACTGGTTAAATGTCTTATTTTGTGTTATTGAATATCTTGATCTATATTCATCTCTTAATTTTTTCAATTTCTCTTTTGGTTGTTAACTTTTTATTTTTTGTTTACATAGATAATTATCGATTTATTTAATTGGATGATTGCATAAGCTTTTTTATTTTTACTTTGAATTTTTTTATGTAAAAAAAATATCAAAGTAGCCTGTATACCCAGTATTTTCTAGAAAAAAAAATTTACAACCTGCAGTGGAGAGTGGGTTAAATAACTAATTAACAATAAACTAAAAAGGAGTAGTGTTTCTACTGTACATCACCTCACAAGACACTATTCATTTCAATAGTGTTTTTTTTTATTTTTTTTGCTCTTGTTCTTTTTTTCTTTCTAAATCTATGTCTCTTTCTTTAATTTCATACTTTAAAATTTGATTTATTGAATATTGAGCCTTATAATTTATTATGGTTTGCTTTATACATTTTTAACTCGGTCTTATAACCTGTTTCACGACTTTAACAAGTTAACTCCATAGACTCAAGTTTTTTTTAATTGATATTTTTTTTTCAATTTCATCATTTAACATTATGTTGATTAGAAATTAGGCTTCATAATTTATTTTGATTTGCTTTCTATGAAGTTGTCTCGGTCTCATGACCCGAGTCATGAATTTGGCTGGTTAATCCATTTGATTTTTTTTGTTTTTTTTTTAATTTCATCATTTATTATTGAGTTGATTATGAATAGGTTTCATGATTTATTTTTGTTTGCTTTTTATTAGGTTATCCTAATCTTATGACTCGGGTCACATGTTTTGAGGGTTAACCCGAGTAAACTCACGTTATTTTATTGTGTCCTGTTTTTAGATTGATTTTTTTTTTCAATTTCATCCTTCAACATTGAGTTTATTGAAAACTAGGTTTTATAATTTGTTTTGATTTGTTTTTTCTAGGATTATCACAATCTCATAACATTGGTCGGGGTTTGTCAGGTTAACTCAGATTGACCCAGATCTTTTTTTCTATTTATTTTCTATAAGGTTATCCCGGTCTTATGACTCGAGTCACGGGTTTAACAGGTTAACCCAGATAATTTTGTATTAATTTTTCTCGATTACATTCTTCAACAATGTGTTGATTAAGAATTAAGTTTCATAATTTGTTTTTATTTATTTTATATGAGGTTATCATGGTCTAATAATTTGGGTCGTGAATTTGACCGGTTAACCCAAATTGGTCTAGATCGATCAAATATGTTGTCATTTCAATATATTTTGTTAAAAAGATAGTCTTGAATTTTTGTAAGGAAAACTATATTTTCACCGGTCATCCGAGTTATCGTTGGAACCATCAAGCTATTCAGGTAATGTCAGATCAACTTCCGCACGATTTAAAAAAAAATTACTAGAGAAACACTAGAATATTTTTTTTAATGTTAAAAAAATTTGAATAAATCTAATGATCTAGTCGGTTTCTAAGCCTAGAGGCATTTTAGCCTGTTGCCATTATAAGTTAACAATGGTCATAATTATGCAGTTACACTTCCTTTTCAATCCTCTTATGGAAAACAAAGATAAAGACATCCAATGTGTGAGAAGATGTAGGGCAGTTGGATTAATCCATGTAATCCATCAATAGAGATCAGTAAAACTGAATCCCTAAGGGAGTTGTTCTCCTCTTTGTACACTATAATGGCATCTTTGATTCTGTGTGTTGTTCTTGTTTTGCTAAGTTTCAGTTTCATATTTGAAGGAAGGTTAAGCTTCATATCCTAGCAGGAAAACTTGGAGCTAGATAGACAACTCAAGGGGTTGAACAAACCACCTATTAGGAGCAAGATATCAATGCTGTCAATTCACTACCATATCTTTGTTTTCCTTTTTCTTGGACAGGATAAGGATGGCAGTGTTACTGATTGATTGATATCTAACTCCTAATAAGGATGATAGTGTTATCGATTGCGTTGATATCTACAAGCAACCTGCTTTCGATCATCCTTTGCTTAGAAACCACACAATTCAGGTTTGTATAAGATTTAGTGAATGGCTTGCAATAATCATTGGAGTTCTTTTGCATTTCATGATCTTGTTCGCATTCAATGTTGTTAGCAGCTGTGGCTCAGTTCTCAGCTGAAAGAATTTACGACAGCAAAGTCAGAATCTGTGAAAACAAGCCCGCGAATGGGGGTGGAATGTCCACCGAGAACTGTTCCCATCAGGAGAAAGATCTAATGAGAGCAAAATCTCTATCAAGATTCCTGCCTTCAGCAGATCCTTCATCTGTTTCTAACTGCATAAGATGCTATGTGAGTCGACCTTTATATATGCAACAGCTGAAGCATAGCAATTTTCTTTTCCTTTGTAGCCACCTCCCCTCACCATATTTCTTGTTAACATTGATGTAATTTAGGAGTTTTAATGCAGTTTGTGACGGCTCAAACTGCTGTAGACCCATCTATTCAATTTTATGGACTCAGAGGATCTGTTAGTATTTATATAATGAAACTGTGACTCCCAACCAATACAGTGGAGCTGGAGTTTACTAGGAAATGATCTTAAGGCCAATTTGATGGAATACACTATAGATAGGTTTGAAGTAACCTGTTTTCTTTACTCATACAATGTTCTAAACTGTTTTCCTTGCATGCCTTTCTCTTCTGTAACTACCAATGCCTTTAATACAATTCTTTATCCTTTTGGGGGCATGCTTTAGGTGAATCCTGGATTATATAGAGACAACAAAACGCGAACTTACAGCTTCTGGACCGTATGCCCCTAAACGAAATCTTGTACTTCAATATTTTGATTCTGCATTTGAATTGATGATGATAGTAATGCAGTTTCTTTTGCAAAAATGGAGGCCAACAATGGGAATAGTGGATTGTTACGTACCTAGAAGGAATGTAGTATATTGGCAAGCTAAAGGGGGTGCAGGATTAGTAGCTTCTGCAACACGTTAGCAAAGGGAAGGCTAATTCTGTTAGTTGTTAGTCAGAGTTAGTTACATATTGTTACAGCTGTCATAGTTAGTTAGAATAGTCAGTTAGTAGTTAAATTCAGTTGCTATAAAACCATGATGAAGGTTATGAGTAAAAACAGAATATGGAATACAGAAAATTCAGTCTCAACTCTTCTCTCTCGAATTCTTCTCACAAATTCTCTGTTCTTCATCTCTTTCTTCTTCACTTGTTAAGAAACCTTAACAATTGGTATCAGAGCCTTAAGATCTAACACCATGGTTAAAAACGTGGAAGAACACTGCAAGAAACTAGAGGAACGAATACAGATCATGCAGCAAGAGTTCCAGGAGCAAAGTAAGAAGACTGATCAGATTAGTGTTCAAATTGAAACACTATCAAGTCAGTTTCAGGCATTTCTTGCTCACCACATGACTGAAAAGGAGATGGGAAGTAACTCTAAAGGTATACTACAGACTCCAACAAGGGGCAACCCTGAAAGAATGAATTCAAGAGGAAAAGGTCCTGCAAGAGGGGATGCAAATTATGGACAGGAACCGCAGAGAGCAATGTTTAATGCAAGGTTTCCTAGGATGGATCTAACAACATTTCGAGGAGACAATCCTAGAGGATGGCTGAGAAGGTGTAACAAGTTTTTTAAACTCAATGCGACCCCATGGCAGCAGTGGGTGGAAATAGCGTCCCTGTATTTGGAAGGGAAAGCAGAAATATGGTTTGAAGGATATATGTGTGGACTGGATGTTAGTCTAGAATGGGAAGAGTTCTCAAAGGCCATATGTAGCCGGTTTGGTAGTAGAGATGATATCGTGGAGGAATTCAATAAACTAACACAGGAGGGTGGTATGGAAGAGTATGTAGAGAGGTTTGAAGAGCTAAAATCATTAATGCATTCGCTAAATCCACTACTGCCAGAGTCCTACTACATTTCCAGCTTTATTAGTGGACTAAAGGAGGACATCAAGCCAATGTTGAAGATACTGAAGCCAAGCACGTTGATGACAGCCTTTGATTAAGCTAAATGGCAGGAGGAATCCAACAATATCTTGGCAAGGAAGAGCAGATTCACTACCAAGCCAGTAATGGGAGGTCAAGGGGGAAGATCTTTTGGTAATCAACAATCCAACTATGTGAGCAATAATTCACAGACACCAAAGGTCTCAGAAACCATGTATGAGCAGAGGCGCAGGTTGGTACAATGTTTTAAGTGTGGGGATAAATTTATGCCAGGGCATAAGTGCATTGCCAAAGGGCTGAACATGATTGAAGGCCAGGAAGAGGAAGAATTTATGGATGCTGCAACAGGAAACAACAGTGCAGAACTGGCACCTGATAGCAAGATTGAGGAATATGGCCTATCCTTGAATGCATTAGCAAATAATTACGCTCACAACACCATACGAATTAGAGGAAGCTATCAAGGCCGGGATCTGATCATTCTCATTGACAGTGGCAGCACCCACAGCTTCATTGATGCCAGTGTAGCAAGAGAACTGCAACTTTCTGTAGAAAACTCCCATGTGCTAGCAGTAACTGTTGCTAATGGCAGTATAATGCTATGTGATTCCTATACAACAGGATTTACATGGTTTATGCAGAGCTATGAATTCGTAGCAGACTTGAGGATTTTAAAGTTGGGGAGGTGTGACATGGTGTTAGGGGTGGATTGGTTAAGGAAATTCTCACCAGTCCTATTCGATTTCATCAAGATGAAAATCACCTTTAAGAAGGAGGGAAGGATGCTAGAGCTCAAGGGCATCATCGAAACAGCCAGTCTCCAGCCAATGACAGTAGAGAAGGTCCAAAAGAACTTAAAAACTTCTATCATGGGCTTCGTTGGGCAATTTTTTCTGATAGAAGCAACCACAACACCAGTAGCAGTCTTGGTTAATACGAAAGTAGGGGAGCTATTAACAGAGTATGCAGAGGTTTTCCAAGAACCTACTGCATTACCACCAAGGAGGAGGCATGATCACAGAATTCCACTGCAGACAGGAGCTCAACCTGTAAACTGCAGGCCATATACGAACTCTTTTTTCCAAAAAGGGGAGATTGAGAAGATGGTCAAAGAGATGTTATGCAACAACATCATTCAGCCAAGTGTGAGCCCATTTGCTTCACCAGTACTTTTGGTCAAAAAGAAGGACAACACCTGGTGATTCTGTGTAGACTTTAGGCAGCTGAATGAAGTCACTATCAAGAACAAATTTCTTATTCCCTTGATCGATGACCTACTGGATGAGCTGCAAAGATCTAGTTTTTTTTCTAAACTTGATTTAAGGTCAGGATATCATCAAGTGCGAATGCATGAGGGAGATGTAGAGAAAACAGCCTTCCGCACTCACCAAGGGCATTATGAGTTTAGAGTCATGCCTTTTGGCCTTACGAATGCTCCTGCAACCTTCCAAGCTTTGATGAATGACATTCTGGAGCCATTCCTGAGGAAATTTGTCTTAGTGTTCTTTGACGACATTCTCATTTATAGTTCTTCTCTAGAAGCCCACCTCAAACACTTGAAGCAAGTTCTGGAGATCCTGAAGACCAACCAGCTGTATGCAAAGAGATCAAAATGCACGTTTGCTGAACCAAAGGTAGAGTATTTGGGGCATATAATCTCTGCTGAAGGGGTGGCCACAGATCCTAAGAAGACACAGGCTGTACAGGAATGGCCAATTCCAAAGACTATCAAGGAGCTAAGAGGATTCCTTGGCTTGGCTGGCTATTATCGGAAGTTCATCAGGAAGTTTGGTGTCATTAGTAAACCTTTGACAGAATTACTCAAGAAGAATAATTTTGTGTGGCACGAGGGGGCATTGGAAGCTTTTCAAAATCTGAAGCAAGCTTTATGTGAGACTTCAATCCTAGCATTACCAGACTTTACCAAACCATTTGTATTGGAGACAGACGCCTGTGACAGTGGAATTGGGGCAGTACTTAGCCAAGAAGGAAGGCCGTTGGCATTCATGAGCAAGGCTCTGGGAGTAAAAGATTTGGGATTGTCTATCTATAAGAAGGAATATCTAGCTATACTGATGGCAGTCGATAAATGGCGACATTACTTGGAACAGGATCAGTTTATTATACAAACTGATCATGAAAGCCTAACATACCTACTTGATCAGAAAATACACACTCCTATTCAGAAGAAGGGACTGACCAAGCTGTTAGGCTTGAACTATCGAATCCGGTATAAGAAGGGCAAGGAGAACAAGGCTGCTGATGCCTTATCAAGAAGGATTATGCAGAGTGAAGATAGCTGCCCAGGAACAGACATGACAGGGGGATGGCTCACAGCCATAACACAAGTGGTTCCTTCTTGGTATGACCAGATTTACAGCTCTTACAAAGATGATGCCACGCTGCAGGACATCATACAGGGTAAAATGATAGATGCTACACAAGCTCCAAATTTTACCTATACTAACGGGGTGGTAAAGTATAAAGGAAGAATTGTTATAGGGGTTGCAGGGCCATTAAGAGAGGAACTCGTCAAAACAATCCATGATTCCTATATTGGAGGGCATGCAGGGATTCAGAACACCTATAGGCTACTTAAGGCTCATTTTTACTGGCCTTCCATGAAGAAATTAGTCTATCAACTGGTGCAGCATTGTGACGTTTGTAAACAAGCCAAGGCTGAGAGGGTGCCTTACCCTGGTTTGTTACAGGCTCTTTCTCCTCCACATGGTCCTTGGCAGGATATTACTATGGATTTCATAGAAGGGCTTCCAAAATCCGAGGGCAGGGATACTATCATGGTCATCGTTGATCGCTTCACTAAGTATGGGCATTTTATCACCCTAGCACATCCATTCACGGCCCAAGAGGTTGCTAAGTCTTTTTGGATCACGTCTACAAGTTTCATGGCTTGCCTGCCACGAAGGTTTTCACAAGCTTATTCTGGAAAGAATTGTTCAAACACCTAGGGGTCAAGCTGTTACTAAGTACAGCCTACCATCCACAAACGGATGGGCAGACCGAGAGGGTAAACCAATGCCTAGAAACTTACTTGCGATGTATTACTATGCATTGTCCAAAGAAGTGGCATCAGTGGATATCCACAACACAGTGGTGGTATAATAGCAGCTTCCATTCCACGATCAACATGTCCCCATTCCAGGCTTTGTATGGATATGAGCCTCCAGCAAGGGAGATGGTGCTTACGGAGGCTACTCAAGTAGCTGCTGTGGAGGAGTGGATGCAGAGAAGGATCAATATGGATCAGTTAATAAAGGGGCTGCTCGAAGGGGCAAGGAATCGCATGAGGCAGGTGGCAGACCGAAGACGATCAGAGATGACATTTTTGGTAGGAGATTGGGTTTTTTCTAAAGCTTCAACCCTACAGGCAGGGCAGTGTCATGTACAGGAAGCATTACAAGTTAAATCCCAGGTATTATGGCCCTTACCAAATCCTTGAACGTATTGGAGCAGTAGCCTACAAACTTCAGTTGCCTGCAGGAAGTGTAGTGCATCCTGTGTTCCATGTCTCGTTATTAAGAAAAAAAGTGGGAGAAGTCGCCATCGTTTCTCAAGCTCTGCCCATAGTAGATGCTGAGGGCAGAGTTAAAGTGTACCCAGTTACAATACTGGAAAGGAAACTTATGAAGAAGGGTAATGCAGCTGTGGTAGCAGGGTTAATTCAATGGTCGAATTCATTCCCTGAAGATGCTACGTGGGAAGAATTGACAGAGCTGCAGTTACAATTCCCAGATTTCAGTATTGATACATGACCAGCTTTAGATTCTTGGGACAAGAATCTTGCATGGAGGGGGTACTGTTACGTACCTAGAAGGAATGCAGTATATTGGCAAGCTAAAGGGGGTGCAGGATTAGTAGCTTCTGCAACACGTTAGCAAAGGGAAGGCTAATTCTGTTAGTTGTTAGTCAGAGTTAGTTACATATTATTACAGCTGTCATAGTTAGTTAGAATAGTCAGTTAGTAGTTAAATTCAGTTGCTATAAAACCATGATGAAGGTTATGAGTAAAAACAGAATATAGAATACAGAAAATTCAGTCTCAACTCTTCTCTCTCGAATTCTTCTCACATATTCTCTGTTCTTCATCTCTTTCTTCTTCACTTGTTAAGAAACCTTAACATGGATGCTATGATCTTCGTTGCCCTGGTTTCGTTCAAGTCAGTCCTCAATCTTATCTAGGTTTAGAAATTTTAAACCAGTCAACATACGGTAGGCTTCGATATTTGGTGACGTTTCAAGTTCGTCAGGTAACACTATAATATTATATGTACTTGGAAAATTTTCTATCAATGGAATTTCTTTCTGATATCTAACACATTCTTGTATCTGATTGCCGGATGAAACGGAAATTGGTGGTTAGAAGTCCATGGTGGTGCTGATCAAGTTAGAGTCAAAATCATTGTCACAGGACAATTTGGAGGACAGGTCTACAATCCTGCAAATGATCCTCTGCCAACCATGGGAAGTGGTAGCTTTGAGCCGCCAGAGTTCAACAAGACTGGTTTCGTTTCCAACATTCAGGTTCATGTTAAGAACGAGAACCCCCCTCGTGAACCTGGCTTGGAAGCTTATGCAGACTTCCCAGCTTGCTACCAAGCCAAACTTCTGGGAAACACAGCAAACCCATACCACCTTGCCATCATGAATGGAGGACCTAATCTATCGCCGTTCAATGGGAATTGCATGGCATGCGTAATAGAAGCAGCGGGGCTCGGCATAGCTAAGGATTTTACGAATGACTACTGGAATAAAAAGATTTTCAATTTCTTATCTTTGCTTTTCGGATCACCAAGCACATTCGGCATAGCTTGGGATTTATGAAATAGACTCAGATGGAATCAAAAGATTTTCAATTTCATATTTTTGTTTCTCAGATCACTAAGCATAATCTAAGCAGATTTACAAATGGAGGATAAACACAACATAGGGTATTGCAAATGATGCAGAAAATCAAGATTTTTATTGCTTATTAACAATTTATCCAACTTTTACAGAGCTCAAATAATGCTTAGGCAACCCCACATGTAAAATAAATCCACCACAACGATTGCGGGGCAACTAGCACAATCAAATTAACACAAGTTACAATTTCAATCTCCACACTTTAAAAGACCAATTTATTAAATAGCAGACTGAAAATTAGAGCAAGATTATAGCACGAGTATTCTAGACTGAGAAATGTAAGCTAATACATAATATAAATGGCTAGATTCGCCAGAAACATGTGTTCCAACAGCTCTTTCTTCATTAAAGATTGTTTCGCCATAAATGCAAGATTACTCTTCCTTGGATTCACCACCAGCAGGAGTTTCAACAGGTGCAGCAACTGATGGAACATCTTCAACTGGCTTAGCAACATCGCTTTCTGTAGCCTCTGCAGCAGGTTCACTGGTGGAGGTTCCATCAGTTACTGGAACCGTCTTCTTGATTGTTCCAACCTTAATATATTTACTCATGAACTTGTATTCCCAATCCTGCAAGGCCTCCAATTCAAATGGACCAAGACCAGAGACATCACCAGTTAAATCTTTATCTTCGAAAGACATCTTTGCTAGAGCTCTGCTAGCATCTCTTCCAGCAAACAATGCATAAGGTCCACCAGGTCCATAGAACATCCTGTAACAAATAATGCATAGCAAGTTTACAAGTTTCAGCACCAATTCATAACAGTTTCAAATCCTAATGCACAGAATTCACGGTCTCATACTAGATTGATAGCCAACTCTCAGGTCTCAGCTGATAAGATTATAATGCATGGTCAATGTTAACATACACTACATATCACTACAAGTCACTGGAAAAAAATAATGACAAACACATCTTCTGGGTCTTTGTATCTCTAAGGTGTCAGGCCATATCCATATAAGAAGCATGATGTGATTGTAATTATTAGTCTATCAGATAGCGTGTTGTAAACAAAGGAATGGTTTGCATTTAAGGGATACAAGATTTGATTAAATCATGCCCAAAAAGGGTTCTAGTCACTGCTTGTTCATCACATATAACAAAAATAAATGTTTGCCAAACGCTGAAGATGAGCAGGTCAGCAAACCCAGTGGTCGACCACTAAAATCCACTCACAAAGAAGCAACAGGGAATACAGAGTGAGAATCACGCCAAAAACCTTCCTACTGAAGATCATTCATTTAGCTGCAGCAAATGACCTGTTAAGAATAAACTTCTGATAATATACAAAATTTGTTTTAGGTTTTAGCAATCCAAGTTACTAAAGGTTGTGAAAAAGAGTGCTGGAATGCAAAATTTTAGTCCTCTACTTGTTGGTCAATGTCTGAATGAAGCCTCATCCATGTTACCACAAAGAATACCCCATCACTTAAAATCAAACCATACCTTAACATTGCTCATAAACAAGTAAAACACAAACAAAATAAGAGAAGAAGACCACACAACCAATCAAATTGCCCAGATAATGTATCAAAATCAAGTCTTTTTATCACAAGAGGAAAAAAGGGGGAGATTTTCACTTCAACTTCACCACATAATCCATTAAAAAGGATTTGAAAAAATGCAACCTTTCAACGACCATACTCAAAAAAGTAGCATCTCTTTTAGAGACTCACCACAAACAAGTAGCAAAAAAGTAGCAACAACCATAGAGAAAAAAAAAAAGTGACCAACAAAGATCACCAAAAAGTCAAACAAGGAAAAGAAAACTGATTTCCTGGAATCAACTAAGACTTCAAACAAAAATCCCAAAATTTCACAAAATCAATAAGCTCAAAACACCCTATGACCCAAAACACACAATAATCTCATCACTTCAAAAAAGAATAAAAACCCACTATTTTTCACCGCTCAGAAGTAAAAAACAACCAAAAAGACCACAAAAGGATGGAACTTTACCTGCTTTGAGAAACATCATAGATCTGACCCTTAATAGCCATAAGCAAGGGCTTTTTAGAGTCAGTACCATCATACTGTTTTAGTTCTTCTTCAGTGACTTCACCAAGTTGAACAGGTGGAGGTAAAGGTTGCATCTGCTCTTCAGATTGTCTTGGAACATGTTGATGATGATCAGACCCACCAAACAAGCCTGATACCACATAGTAGACAGCTAACCCTAAAGCTGCAACTGTAAAGAAAGTTGCTGGTGATAGTCCTGTGTATGCTGTTATGGCTTCTTTGAGTGTTTCCCATAGTTCCAAAGCCATGTTTTTGTCTGTTTTTAGAGGGGAGGGAGGGAGGGATTTATCAGTTCAGAGTCCCGTGGGGTTTGGTCTGAAATAATGAATATTTGAGATTTACAATCACTTTGGGTAGATAAAAAAATGTTTCTTCCATTTGTTTATATATTTTATGGGAAAAAAATAAAAAAGTTTATTTTTGGGTAGATAAAAATAAATGTTTTATTATAAAAGTATACAATATATTCAATAATAAATAAATAAATAAATAAAAATATTAGTCATATAATTTTTTAAATATAGTATACCACAACATAAAATATTTTTATTTATAATTTAATTTATATTAATACCTGTAAGCCCAAATATTTTAAAATAATAAAGTAAAGGTCATGCTGCTGGTCTTGCAAGCCAGCTTGCCCAACCTATTTTATTTTATCATTGATTCATACGCTGGTTTGATTTGTTTGGATGGCGTGATTGAACTTTTAATTTCAAATAAATAATTTCGAAATTATTCTATACATGAAAATATACTTTTAAGATCAACTCGCCATATGAGAAGGGTTAGGAGGATTGATCTTCTAATTTATTTTAAAAAAAATTAAAAAAATATCATTTTAATAAAAAATTAACATTAAAGGTTGATTATAGCCCTAATAATTGGGTCAACGAGTCAAACATGTTATATATATATATATATATATTTGCAACAGATATGACCTATATTTCCTGAAAAATCTTCTTTTTTTATTAACTAGAGTATGTCCAAGGCCTGGGTTAACTGGGTCTCAAATCACTTGTTGAACTGGTCTAGATTTTACAACTAGAAGTTTTAGATTAAAAAATAGTAATTACATTTGGCTAGCTTTCCCTCACTAATCCCCTTTTCAATTACATATTAAATCAATTATTTGGATTATTCACGAAAAGCTCTCGATATTTCCTTGAATTCAAACCCTAATTAATAACTCAAATGACACTAGTTATCATCTAAATCAATACCTTAACTATGATAATTAATAGTGTGAGTTTTTTTTTTTTTATCAAAAGGAAAACATATAAAAGATTAGTTATAAATAACTTGTTGTACGTATATCAACTTCCAATATTTATGTGAAGTAAATGATTTGAAATTTTATAAAATTTAAAAAACAAATGCTTCAGATTTTCATCTTCGTCTCTGCCCGCATGTTCTTCAAACTTGTCCTTCACAAGACATAAATTTTATTAAATAATGCAAATTGTCCATCAATATATGAGTCAACAAGGAGAAAATTGCAGTGAGGACTGTCATGGGTTTGGAATTTGACTGCTGAACAATCTGGAAATCGACTAAAAACTGGGATTTTCAACTTCCAAGCACAGAAAATTGTAGGAGAAAATCATGTTTATACAAGACCAGTTCAAGTCACAGCCCTTCAATCTCATTATAATATTGGACAAAATATTTGTGATCAAACCACAGGTTCAAAGTATCGGTTGAGTGTATATTCAACGCTGGCAATATTATATTAGCAAATGAGCCTACATTCAATGTCTGGAAGGAAGTTAAGAGGTACAGACTATGTTATATATCAGGAAATAAATAAACATAAAATAAATAAATAAAGGGTGACCTAAAAACAACAAAACAGTGCAATTTAGCATATATATATACACATACACACATCTGCGAGCATTGACAGAAAATCTTCAGCCCTCTACAACTACCCAGAGTTTGGCTTTTTATCACCACAACTAACATAAAATAGACAGGAAGCCCTGAGTTGCTTCCTTCAACATTGTCTTATTCTGTTCCTGGCATAAAGTAAAAGAATAACCAAGAAAAAGGATACATTCTACCCCACAGAAATTTTATCTTGGAAAGCTCAAATCAAAGAGCAAGAGACCTCACCTCATCTTCCTTCCATAGCCCTTTTTCATACTTGTACCAACGCATGAGGCCTTCATCATTTCTTGTCCGTTGACACATGATGCAAGTGTCTCTCATGCAGGTTAAGAATTTGCGTAACCGAGAAGCTTTCTCCAGGATAGTTTTATCAAGCCGCCTAACAATTCTTCCTGGTGCAGGAGGTGGTGGGATTTGTATTAGAAGGCAATGCGATATGTTGAGCACATCTAGGCACCGCAGATTATCCAAGATGAAGATCAATGTGTCCTTGTATAGCTTTGAGCATCGGAGGCTCAAAACTTTTAACGTTGGAAGATAGGTAGCGAGTGAGGATGCAAAATAAATGTCAAACGGTCCCATGATCTTGAGTTCACGAAAGTTCCTGCAATTAGTAGCAATTGCCTGAACAAGACGAGGGGAATTCACTATGCTTGGCATTGTCAGGGATTCAAGATCTTTCCATAAATCAATAGCTTTGATCATTACAGTCTCCACTCGGTTCCATGCTGGTAAAACAAGTCTTCTAAGGCGTGGGCACCTGGACAGAGGACAAAAATCAATTAGATCCATTTTATTGTCCACAGCGCAGTGTTGCCTATTCTCTAAAACTAAGGGGAACAAAAGACATCCTTGCAACATCCAGTAGTATATAAAATCGCATTTATATTCTGGTGAAAAAGAAACGGCATGCCATCATGTAACTTAGCATTATGTTAGCATCCATCACAAGAATCTGTGATTCCTTACAATTATGATATGATAATTGTGCCCAGGAAATAAACGGAATGGTCCTGCAATTTAAAACACTATGTTATCAACAGAAAAAGTAGTTTGCGATCATTAAAATCGCAAATGGTAGGTGATGCTTCCACTACAACTATTTTATGAAGAATGTTCCATAATGCCATACTGATCACGTACAATATCATATAAGTGATTTCCTTTACAGCATAAATTGCTACTAAGAACTACATACACCACATTTATCATATACCTACGGTCCAGCTGGGCGGCAAATTCATTCCACAAACTTATCAAGCCCTCCACAAACACCAAAACCATATTATTTTATCACCAGATTCCTGCAAAATCTTATTGTAAGCTGTTTCCAACAAACCCCAGGCAATAAGTCCCCCAGCTGAAACACCATTAAATGATTTTTCATACTTTTTAGACATCTTTTAACTCAGTACTCATATCTTAGGTTTATTTTAAAGTCTAAACAGAGGACTCCCTTCGCATAAGAAGCCAACAATAGTGGATAGATTGGTTAACCTCCATATTCTTAGTCTAGTGTTAAGAGTCTAAATAGTTTCAGCTTGGACACAACAATGGGACCAATGCTAATAACAGCCATGCCAATCATCAGACACTCCAGGCAGAATAAACTCCACCAAACAGTTTGAATCAATTCAACCATAACCTTTTAGCATTTTGATTTAGCAGTCCAACTCAACAAAAGCCATATCATATCATTACGGACTTTTTCACTTAATATTTTCACCATGTACAGTTATGTTATAATAACCTAAAAAGAGAATCCAAGGAATGCTATTTGTAAGACTACCATTCCTTCAAACCTCACCCACGACTTCTTTCCCCATTTCACCACTATTTGATGCGTATATGAACCCCAAAATAAATCGATATCATTTGCTTCACAAACAATCGGACATAAAAATCTGCTCCTTTACTTTCAGCATCATACTCGCCTCTTATTATCCCAACGAATTCATATATCCAACAAGTAGAGACATGAATACATTGATTAAAAGAGAGCAACCAGGACGTCCATTCACAGAATCCTCTTTCAGTCATTTTTTTTTTCTATTTTCAGCAAAACATTTGACCTTTATTTATACATTCTGATTTCCTCATTACCTCTACTTCAAGGGGACAACTTACCCCTTATTCCAGGAAGCTATATTTTTCACTTGACCTTTCTTTTCTGTTACAGTGATTAGTAATATAGCAAAAACTAATCATCCAATGGATTACGACCACACAAATAACAATTCACAGCTGTGCAGTTTCTATACTTTTAACATTGATATCAATGAAATCATCATCGAACATATCTAAAGTATTGAACCCAGTCAATTCATCTATAATCAAGTACAACCTCAGTAGACATACTGTCATAAGAAACTTTCAATCTTCATCCAGTAGCTGCACCCAGATATAGAATTAATGAATACCAAGCATGCTAAAAAATATATAACTTAGTCACTCCGGACTCTAATGCTGCATTGAAATTTTCCACATCTCAACTCAAGTCCAAATCTATATTAACCTGCATTTTAACAACTCCATCTGTGGCTTCTACTTTTGAAATTTAACAGCTTAATTACACCAGGCCATGTATCACCTTCAATAATTCAATCCGGGTTGCTTTGCCTTGATAATTTGACAACATCTCCTAAAACACTTCTGTATTTAGCCATAAACTGACAAACAATATGCAATACCAGGTTAAGGAGCCCTTCCATATCAAACATATCTTCTTAGTCTAAGGAATAACTATCTCTTTTCTCAGATCCAGATGGGCATTTCAACTCATCCCCTGTGTTACTAGTTGTGACATCATCACTGACTTAAATTCTGACTAACCTCATTCTCCTGGTTGAGAGGTCTCACTTGACCCGATTCCCACACGCATCCACTCCTCATCTCAGAGAATTTGCAATAGCCTCTCTTTCCATTTCAAGGAAATCAGACACGTCGATTCCTTATTAACCTCCTTAGATCACTTCCAGTAGCCTCTCTACTCCATTTCAAGGAAATCAACCTGTAATAAATACAGTAATAAGATCTTCATGGTGCACTCGATTAATTCTGCTAAAAATTTGAGCCACTGAATGAACCAACCATCAGTTACAAAATTACATCTCCCCCGTCTTCGAGTCAATTAGCATAATAACTTCCATATCAAGTCCACCACTACTTAAAGATTACATCTTCAAACTCCTCTACTCGCAAATTTTAGTTTGGTTGGCTATACCAGCTCCCATCAATAATCGCCTGATCCTTTTACTTAAGAGTACAACCTGCACAACCTCTAGTATTGAAAATTCATCATCTTCCACTATTAGATTGCATATCAATTATAAAATCATCACCAAGAAAAGGCACAGACATTATCAGAAACTTGATTAAAAATGTTAAAACATAAAAAGTCCTCCATAAAAAAAGTTACCTTTGAGCAGTATAAGTCAAATGATCCTCACTAACATACAAATTGAAGTGAAAAAACAACGAAGTTATATTTCCCCGGCTGAGACTCAACGAAATCTTCAAGATTCGAGTCAATGTCTTATCAGAATGACCATGCACGTACACATAAGGCTCCAATGGGATTTTGATGAAATTAGATTCCAACATGGACAAATCAAGTGTTTTCCACAGCCAAGGATCACAAGCAGCCAAACGCCACGCACTACAAACATGAACAATGCCTGAAGTTAATTCAAACACAGTCAATGACTGGAATATCTTCACCAAGATATCAATGTCCATCTCCTCCCATCTCCTCGTCACAGTTCCACCCTCTTCCATCTCACGAAACTCCATTGCAACATAACAAAAGAAAGACCTATACAAACAATGGGAATCGAGAAAACCACAAGAACTCAAGAATCAGTCCAAGAATCAATCTTTCAAATTCAAGAAACAAAAGGATTCACAATTCAAATACAAAGATCAATGAGCAAAAGATTTTGATAGCCCCCACATGCAGGATGCAATGATCTTGTCCAGATCAGAACACGCCCTCATCAACTAACAGTACAAACATTTTCTCAACATTAAAAACCAATGACCCTTTAGGATCCAAACTGGATCTGGGTTCTCAAGAAGCAAGCAGAAGGTGAAAAAAATACCTGAAAAAAATGAGTCTGTTAACGTTTGATTCTGGCCAGATTCTTGAAACAAGCAGTGGAAAGAATCAGATGGGAAGGGCTACAATTTTACCATAAAAGCCTTATGTGTATGTCTTAGCTTTGCCTTTTCTTTCTAACGAACTCTCTGCAAAATAATGGAACTATCCACGGGACATACACGCTTGCTTGGTGAGTGGTGACAGACCAATCCTGGTTTCAGTCAACTGATGGGGTTATTATAG
>Ga0325404_1002218_pt1 | contig 20823 bp, 22 predicted proteins | sample PopdelMetagenome_18_FD_205664 | JGI IMG/M metagenome (GOLD analysis project Ga0325404, IMG submission 205664) | Populus deltoides microbial communities from Bellville, Georgia, United States - Xylem-Control-R1 | ecosystem: Host-associated > Plants > Phyllosphere > Stem > Wood/Secondary xylem... | reverse complement strand
AGATCAAACCAATTAACATATATACTATGCACTCACACAGCAATTTGTTTTTCAAGAGGAAACGTCTCCAAAAAACATGAAGTTAACCAAAGAAGAATGCAACTGTATACCAGGAAGCTACATGTACAATCTGTTAATGCAAACACAAATTCCCAATCAAATTTAAATGTGTCCCAGTAAATGAGACTAACCTTATCTTAGTATTGAGCTCAAACATCTGGCGAATAAACTCATCTCTACATGAACAACAAAAACATGTTAAAGAAACAGCAGCAATTAATACAACTACTTGAATCTATTTCGATCAGGCAATTGGTCATGTGCTCAGATGTAGCAGAATGGCAAGTAAAATAAATAGCAATCTTTACCGTGAAGCCCCTTCTTCATCCTTCATAACGCCCAAGCCCAATGTCCCATGCAATGAGGTGAACAAGAATCAGAAACAGGAAAAAAAAAAGACTGAAAAAGCGCAAGTAATCTCACTTAATCCAAAAGAAGAAGAAAAGGAGAGGAAAGCAACACACAATAATCACAACCTTAAGACCCTCCACTTCAGATCCAACCGAGGATATTTCATCTTGAATCATAGAAATCCTTGCCTGGAAGTATTACAGACGATCTTAATTTAAGAAGAAGAAAAAAACAATTCAAACTGAAGTAAAGCAAAATAAATAAAACAAACCTCTAGGGTCTGAATAGATACGTCGTTGAAAGCCAATTGAAATTCGTAGCCTTTAAGCTCTAGCTCAGTGGTTTCTTTGAAACGCTTCACCTCTTCCATCTCTGCATTTGCCGCATCCAATTGACATCCAAGCTCTACTATTCGCTTCTCTAGCCCAACCACTCTTCTCTCTACAAAAATTTACAGCACCGGAGAAAAATTGTATATAAAAAAAAAATACTAATGAAACATATAATATTTGCCTCTCAATCGATAGATTTTCCACTATTTTCCCGCATTTTCTCGAGAAGCCTGTGTTTGGTAACCAAGAATGTAGGAAATCAACATTTGAATCCCTGGTTACTTATCCCTTCCAATCAACGGTACCAAAGGCAATATGGTTTTGAATGAGATGAAAGGAGGATTCTGTGAAATTTAATTTCTGTTCCCTTCATTTTCTCAGAAACCAAACGAGGAAAAGGACAGGGGTAGAGGCACTCACCTCCTTGTGATTTCTCGGAAGCAAAGTCGCGAATTAGGGTTAGGAGTTGCCTTTGTGGATCGGTTGCCGCCATTGTCTGTTTCGCGCTTCTCTTTCTTCTACGAAATATTACCTTTCAGTCTTGGAGAGAATTGTAGTAATAAATCTCTGTTTCCAATTTTGCAATAAGTTAGTGGAAAACACGCTCTTATTTAAGTGATGCTTGGCATAACTTTTATATTTTGATTTAAGTTAGTTTTTAATTTATTTTTTTGTTATAAATGTTGTCTTTACCATAACTTTTGGATTTAGATTGAAATTAGTTTATAAATTTTGATTAAAAAAAGTTTTATGATTTAAATTTTTAAATCAAAAGGCTCATTATAAAATCCAATTAATTGTTTTTATTTTAACTTCAATTGCAGAATCTAACTTATGCCATCCTTGTTTTAAAATAGTTTCATCAATTACTTTTTATGTGAGCCAGCAACATTCACAGTGCTGGTCTTGAGGAATACTAATGTTGTATAGTTAGAACTTTGTGCTGGTCTTCAAGAATATTGATGTTGTTAGGACTCTAGTGTTTGAATTTAAATTAATTTTCTGTTATCAGGTTGTTACGAAAGCTTATCATATGTTCTTGTTTATTTTTCATGGTTGTATATATATCCTCATTGAATTAATAAGAATATAACTTTCCAAGGCATTCTAACATTTATATGGTATTAGAGCATCTTTAATTTTTTTTTCCCATCATCCTTCTCATTATGGCTGATCCCAACAAAATCAGCCACTTCACACCAGCCTGCCTAACTTGGTGACCATCAATGTCACGGCATAGGCTCCTCTCAAGCTCCCCAACTCCAATTATTTGTCCTGGAAGCTGCAATTCCAAACACTTTTTATAGGTTATGATCTCCAAGGTTTCGTTGATGGAACCAAACCTTGTCCACCACAATATCTCATCACTCTTGAGCATTGTTGATGGCTCTGAGGCTTGTCTTACTCAATTCCTTGTTGACTCCACTGGCAAACTAACCTCTGATATTAATCCAACATATCTAGTTTGGTAGAAGAAGGACCAATTTATTTTGGCATGGTTAAATGCCACCCTAGATGAAAAAGTCATTTCAAGTGTGTATGGACTCACTATATCTACAATGGTTTGGAAGGCTCTTGCTACCAGATTTGCTCCTCAATCTCGCTCAAGAATCATCCACCTCAAAAGACAACTCCAAAATCTGCAGTAAAGTAACAAAAGTTGCTCTAATCATTTGCTCACAGCAAAACATTTGTTACAATTCTAAAATAAAGTGCGGAAAAGCTGAATGAATTGATCAACCTAGTATGCATTATATTTATAGGTAGCATACAGTTATTTGAGTTTTCAAAGAAGAGATAAGAATACAAGATAACAAGCTAAACATACATCTTTATCTTGAGATAAGCATGATCTCATCTATTACTAACAAAGCTTAACAGAAAGGAGAGATATACGTGATCTCATCTGTTACTAACAAGACTAACAGAAGGTTTATCTCTAACAACCTCCTTCAAGCTGATGGGAAGATCATAAATCATCAGTTTGTCTCTAAGAAAAAGGAAACGTGATGAGGAGAGTCCTTTAGTGAAGATGTCTGAGGGTTGTGCAGAGGTGGAGATATATTTAGCTTGTATATCTTTGTTAAAGATCTTCTCACGGATAAAATGATAGTCCATCTCTATATGTTTTGTTCTAGCATGAAAGACAGGGTTAGAAGATAATGCTAGAGCACCAATATTGTCAACCCAAATGCAAGGTGCTGTAAGTAGAGATGTATGAAGTTCTTTGAGTAACATTCTCAACCAATAAAGTTCAGCTACTGTGTGTGCCATTGATCGATATTCAGCTTTGGTGCTTGATCTTGCCACCACGGATTGTTTCCTAGCAGTCCAAGAAATCAGACATGAGCCTAGATAAATGCAATATCCTGAGGTAGATTTCCTATCATCCGGATTACCAGCCCAATCAGAGTCACAAAAACCATTAAGTTGAAGTGATCCCTTATTAAATTGAAGACCAAACTGTAGAGTACCTTTTAGATATCTTAAAACCCTTTTGGCAGCTGTAAAATGAATATTTGTAGGACAATGAAGAAATTGACATAATTGATTGACATTGTAGGATATATCAGGTCTGGTCAATGTTAACTACTGAAGAGCTCCCACCATGCTTCTATATTCAGTAGGATCAGTAAGAGGATCACCTGAGAATTTTAAGAGTTTAGCACCTGATATGCATGGTGTTGGTGCAGGTTTACAACCAGTCATTTTCATGCGATGTAGAAGATCAACAACATATTTTCCTTGGTGTAGATGCAAGCCATTTTTTGTCTTAGTTACCTGAATGCCTAAAAAATAAGATAGTTCCCCTAAGATCCTTGATAGCAAATTCAGAGCCAAGGTTAGAAATAAGAGTATTAATGGCAGTATCAGTATTACTGGTGACAATAATGTCATCAACATGTATGAGCACAAAAATACACACGGTGCTATGATGGAAAGTAAATAAAGAAGTGTCCACAGTTGAGGCAGTGAATCCAAGTTCCATAAGAGCCTGGGATAGCCTTAAGAACCAAGTTCTAGGGGCCTGTTTGAAGCCATATATTGATTTATACAAGAGCCATACATGATCAGGAAACTTCAAGTCTTCAAAACCTTGAGGTTGCTCCATATAAACCTCCTCTTCAAGATACCCATGGAGAAAAGCATTAGAAATATCAAATTGTCTAATAGATCAATTATAATGAACTGCCAAAGCAAGGGCTAACCGAATAGTAGCAGGTTTAATAATTGGACTAAAAGTCTCCGTAAAGTCAATACCATCAACTTGATTAAATCCCTTTACCACCAACCGTGTCTTATACCTGTCAATAGAGCCATCAGATCGTTGTTTTATTTTGAAAACCCATTTATTTCTCACAATATGTTTATGTCTTGGTCTCGGATAGAGTGAACAAGTGTTGTTAGTAAGCAATGCATTATATTCTGCAGTCATTGCATCCACCTAATCCTGGTCCCTTGCAGCTTGTTTAAAGGTTGTTGGCTCAGATGGTAAAGTATTAGTGAAACGAGCTTGAAGGGGATGCTTGGTAGAATGATAAAGATGATATTCTTGAAAATGCTTTGGTTTGGAGGAGTTTGTCTGAGACCTGGTTATAATTTGTGATGACTGAGGCAGGGTAGAGGTGAGGTCTGGCTGTTGGGTAGGAGAGGCAGAAACTAAGTGTGGTTCAAGATTAAAATCTGGAGATATATGGTCAAGTACAGGTGTAGTGTTGATATGAGGAGGGGAAGTAAAATGTGAAGGTGCATAATGAATTTTGGAAATAGATAGATTAGTAGGTGTGTTGATATTGGGTGAAATTTTTGCAGAAAAAAGGGGTAAATAGTCATAATCTGAAATGGATGGGTTAGGAATAGAAAAACTGGGTAAAGTAGCTGAAACAGGAGACAGAGTGTTGGAGATAATACCTGTTTGTGTGGAATCTAAAGACGGAGGAGAATTGTGCTGCAAGGGATGAGTATTACTGGTTGTAATCAGTGCATCCTGAGTAGGGAAGTTCAACTCGTTAAAGACAATATGTCTGGATATATAGACTCTATTTGTTTGTGGATCGAGACACCGATACCTTTTATGATTAGAGTTGTATCCAAGGAATACACATTTTTTACTTCAGAAAGCAAGTTTATGTGCATTATAAGACCTAAGCGAGGGAAAACATAAGCACCCAAATGTTTTGAGTAATGAGTAGTCTGGATATTTGTTTAATAGAGTGAAGTATGGAGATTTGTTGGACAGAACAGGTGTAGGGAGTCTGTTTATGAGGTAAGTAGCTGTGAAGAATGCATCCACCCAATAACTCAAAAGTAGATGTGATTGAGCCAAAAGAGTAAGACTAATGTTAGTAATATGTCTATGCTTTCTTTCAAAGATTCCATTTTCTTCGGAAGTGTAAGGACATGTGAGTTTATGAAGAATGCCATGTTATGAGAGGTATTCCTGGAAAACAATAGATAAGTACTCACCATCATTGTCAGTTAATAGTTGTTTGATAGTGCTTGAAAATTGGTTTTCAACGAAGCTTTTAAAATGAACAAAGCAGTTAAACACCTCTGATTTTTGTTTCAATGGGAACAACCATGTAAATTTGGAAAAATCATCAATAAATAAGACATAGAATTTGCAACCACCAACTGACGTGATAGGAGAAGTCCATTCATCTGAATGAATCAATTCAAAGGGACGACTAGACCTATTATTGGACTCAAGGAAAGGAAGTTTATGACTCTTAGCTACCTAACATGACTCACACAAGGTGTGTGATTTTTTTTGATCCATAAACAGGTATTAATGAGTTTTTCACTAAATTAGAAATAATGGTGTCTGACGGGTGACCCTAACCATGAATGCCAGACTTGAAAAGGAGCAGTAACACCTACGAGTGTAGTAAAAGGAGAGAGCATGACAGCTTTAGGAGATGACTTGTTGAATTTGAGTTGCTACAGGAACATTGGATATAAACCAGCTTTACTCGACCTTTGTAGGAGAATTTCCTTGGTCTGCAGATCCTTCACAAAGAAGTGAGTTACTGTGAGTAAAAATAACAGTTGTTGTCAAAGCAAAAACGTTGAATAGATAATAGATTTGACGAAGCAGATGGACAGTGAAGAATATTGGTTAAAAGAAATTGTGATTCAGGTGTAGCAAGCATAGAGGAACCAGTATTAGTGATATGTAAACCTCCTCCATTACCAACTGTTACTTTGTCATTTCCATGATACGGTTGCTGATGCAGAGTTAAATTCTGGAGTTTAGAAGTGATGTGATTATTAGCACCACTGTCAAGGTACCATTGCTGTTCAAATCCCTATTCCTCTTGAGTATGAGCTGTCATTGCTGCCAACTGAGCAGGGGGATGCCTGCCTTGATAAGAAAAATCCATACAGTGATAACAATCAAGAGCCTGATGATTTGTCTTTCCACATATCTGACAAGAAGGGAATTGTTTTGGAACTCTAGTGGATTGTGGTTTAGAGTCAGGGGCAGAAAAGATTGGATTAGGATTGGATCTTGCATGGTGGTGATTTTTCTGAGTGGGAAATCTTGGTTTCTTATTGGTTGGTTTGTGTTTATGAGTAAAAAATGCCACTTGAGTAATCTCAAATGACTGAGATTTGTTTTATGCTTCAAGTAGTTGCTTGTAGTTAAGCAGTTCAGCTTGAAAAGCATCAAAAGAGATTGGCTAGTCTTGGGTAGTAAAGCTGAGGGAGGTGATAAAAGTGGTGAAGATGGGATTTAGTCCACCAACAATATATGAGATAAGGTCTTCATTGTCAACTAGTTTTGCTACAGCCGAAAGATGGTCAGACAAATGTTTTCCTGTAAGCAAATTATCAGAGCAACTTTTGTTACCTTGCTGTAGAGTTTGGAGTTGTCTTTTGAGGTTGATGATTCTTGAACGAGATTGAGGAGCAAATCTGGTAGCAAGAGCATTCCAAACTTGTGTAGATGTAGTGAGTCCATACACACTTGAAAGGACTTTTTCATCTAGGGTGGCATTTAACCATGCCAAAATAAATTGATCATTTTTCTGCCAAACTAGATATGTTGGATTAATATCAGAGGTTAGTTTGCCAGTGGAGTCAACAAGGAATTGAGTAGGACAAACCTCAGAGCCATCAACAATGCTCAAGAGGTCATGGCTTTTCAAGGCTGGTATGAATTGAGTTGTCCAGTTCAGATAATTGTGTCCTTCAAGTTTGACAGACACTAAAGAGGTGATATTAGGGATGACAAATGAAGGTGATGCAGAGAAAGAGGCCATAATGGATCGGGAAAAGAGAAAAGAAAAAAAATTGAGCGTGAGCTTTGTTTGCTCTGATACCAAGTTACAATTTTAAAATAAAGTGCGAAAAAGCTGAATGAATTGATCAGCCTAGTATGCATTGTATTTATAGGTAGCATACAGTTATTTGAGTTTTCGAAGAAAAGATAAGAATACAAGATAACAAGCTAAACATGCATCTTTATCTTGAGATAAGCATGATCTCATTTGTTACTAACAAAGCTTAACAGAATGGAGAGATAAACGTGATCTCATCTGTTACTAACAAGACTAACAGAAGATTTATCTCTAACACATCATTCTGTTTATTGCTTGTGTTACTAAATCTCAGCAAGCTTGGATAATTTTGGCATCAACATATGCCACCCCCTTCAGAGGCCGTATCAAGCAAGTCAAGGCCAACTTCAAAGCCCTCATAAAGGGCTCTCTTTCCATCTCTGATTTCATTCACTCTGTTAAAGCACGGGTTGATGAATTAGCAAAATGTTGGGTGCCCCCATTAATGGTGAGGATATCACAGATAAAATTTTGGAAGAATTGGGAGAAGAATACAAAGAACTTGTGCGTGTTGTACAAGCCAGAGACACCTTCATAGCCTTTAATGAACTTCATGAAAAATTATTCATGTTTGAAGCCTCTCTAAATACTTCCCACAAACCCTCCTTACAGTTCTCTCCTACGACCAATGCAGCAGTTAATCGTTCTGGCTATCGATCTCAGACCTCTTTTGGTCGATCTACTCCTCCTCCCTCACCACAGTGGGGCATTTCATTCCACAGTTTTTTAAGACCACAAGGACAATCTCATAATCAGGGACTTTATTATCAACGACCTGATCCGCGTCCTTACCCGGGATACTGCCAAATCTGTGGCCTTCAAGAGCACACGACAAAAAGATGCCCCTTATTCAGGTTTGTCCCTCAAAAGACAGTTATTTCTAAGGGCAGCAATAGTCCCAACTCTTGGCAGCTACATGTTCATCTTACAACCAACAATGAATCCAGCACTCCTCCTATCAATGTAACCCGCACTCTTTTGTGGCTGCTGGATAGTGGTGCTTCTCACCACAATCTATCTCTCCACACTCCATTTACTGGCTCGGATGATGTTATGATTGGAGATGGTATAGGCTTGCGCATTACCCATACAAGCTCCTCAACTCTACATTCAGGCTCTTTTTTTTTTAATCTCAGGAACATTCTTTGTGTTCCTGACATTAATTTTATTTTATCTCTATTTATCAATTTTGTATAACCAACAATGTCTTCATTGAATTCTTACCTTGGTGTTTTCTTGTGAAGGATCTGCTAATGGGAGTGGTTCGCGCTCAGGGTGAGAGCAAAGGTGGCGTTTATGAATGGTCGAGGTTCAATCCAACATCCTCTTCTCCAACTGCTTTTTCTAGTTCAAAAATTGCACCAATAAATTGGCATTTTTATTAGGTCACTCATCGTTACCTATTCTCAATGTTATCCTTTTCAAAAATAAGCTAAACACTTGTTCAATGACAAAACAGTTTTCCTACAATGCATGTCAATGTAACAAAAGTCACAAACTTCCATTCTCAGCTTCCACTTTAGAGTTTCATGCTCCTCTTGAAATAATTTTCTCTTATGTATAGACTGCTCCTATGTACTCCATTGATGACTTTAAATATTATATTGTTTTTATGGATCATTTTACATGTTATACATGATTCTATGCTTTTAAACGCAAATCTGATGTCAAGCCTACATTCATACACTTTAAAGCCATTGTTGAAAATTATTTCAAGCATAAAATCATCACCTTCTATTCCGATAATGGAGGTGAATTTATAGCTCTCAAAGATTTTTTTCAAATATATAGCATATCTCATCGTACTCCCCCACCACACACACTTGAACATAATGGTATCTTTGAACTTAAACACCGATACTTAGTGGAAACTGGTCTTTCACTTCTCACTCATGCCTCATTACCTTAAAAATTTGGGTCATTTGCGTTTTCCACTGCCATTTATTTAATTAATCGAATGCCTTCACCTTCATTAAAATATTTTTCTCCATTTGAACTTATCTTTAAAAAATCTCCTAATTATGCTAAACTTTGCATTTTCGGGTGCTTGTGTTATCCATGGCTACGTCCATATTCGGCTCATAAACTAGATGTCCGGTCCAAACCATTCATATTTCTTGGATACTTTTTATCTCAAAGTGCTTATATCTTTTTTGATCCTCAGTCTTCCAAATTCTTTTATTCCCGTCATGTTCAGTGTGTTGAGTCCACTTTTCCATATCCTAGTTTACTACAATCATAGTCTGTATCAGACTCTTCCTTTTTACAAACATAGATACCTCTTATTCTTTTTATAATAGCACCTGTGCTTGTGCCTCCCCTGTTTACACCACCCGCAATTCCAACTTTTACAGCACACCCTGTTAGCAGCTCCATTACAACAGCCAACGGCAGCCCTTCCACCATACAACCCACACAGCCTTCCTCTGATCTGCCCACCTCACCATCCCCTCTGATCATTCATCCTCCTCCTGCTCCACCTGTTGCATCTTCTCATTCCATGACCACCAGATCAAAAAATAATATTCACAAACTTATCCACAAACTCACCTTCCATACACATCTTCCCTCAACTGATATTCAGAAGCCCACATCTGTTACCAATGCTTTAAATGAAGCAAAATGACATCATGCCATGCAGGATGAGTTTAATGCTCTCATCCAAAATGAAACCTGGGATTTGGTTTCTCCTCAATGTACCTCTAACTTAGTCGATTGTAAATGGATTTTCAGGGTGAAGCGCAATTCTGATGGCAGTGTTTCTCACTATAAAGCACGTTTAGTGGCCAAAGGCTTTCACCAGCGATCGGGGCTTGACTATACCGAAACCTTTAGTCCGGTTGTCAAGCCAACCATAGTTCGTCTTATTCTGTCCATTGCAGTAAGTAATGGGTGGAGGCTGCAACAAATGGATATCAACAATGCTTTTTCTTCAGGGACATCTGCAGGAAGATGTATACATAGTTCAGCCGCCTGCCTTTGTAGACAAAGAATGACCACATTCCGTCTGCAAATTGTGTAAAGCCATTTATGGGCTAAAGCAAGCACCACGTGCATGGTACCATGAACTCTGCTCCTTTTTTTTATTGATAACAACTTCACAAATTCAGTGAATGATACGTCCTTGTTCATTCTTAAACATCATGGACATCTTCTATATTTATTGGTATATGTGGATGACATTATCATCACCGGTGATGATGAGCATGCTGTCAACCTTCTTGTTCAAAACTTAGTCAAGCGGTTCTTACTGAAGGATTTGGGGTCTCTGACTTATTTCCTTGGTGTGGAAATTCAATCCCATTCTCACGGGTTGGTGCTTTCTCAGCACAGATATATTCAGGATCTCTTGCATCGTACCAACATGAGCAACTCACAACTTGTGACTACTCCACTGCTACCAGGTCCTCCTCCCACTCTTGCAATAGGTGAGTTGCTCCTTGATCCATCTGAATATTGTATCATTGTTGGAAGTCTTCAATATCTATCACTTACCCTACCAGATTTATCTTTTGCTGTGAACAAGTTGTCACAGTTCATGCACAAACTGACTAAAGAACATTGGAAACTTGTCAAACAACTATTGTGTTATCTCTCAGGCACCAGTAACGTAGGTCTTCTTCTGCATCATCAATCACCTGCTCACTTGCATGCCTTTTCATATGCAGATTGAGGGGGGGAACAAGGATGACTTCTCCTCCACCAGTGCCTACATTTTATACCTTGGTCGGAATCATGTCTTATGGTCATCCAAGAAACAAAAAACCATTGCTCGATTATCAACAGAGGCTGAATATCGCTTTGTGGCTGACACAGCCTCAGAAATCAGCTGGGTATATTCATTATTGAATGAACTTCAATATTCAGTTAATTAAGTTCCTGTGATTTATTGTGATAATATTGGTGCAACACAACTAAGTTCAAATCCAGTTTTTCATTCAAGGATGAAACATGTTTCTATTGATTTCCATTTTATCCATGAAAGAGTTCAGTCTGGAGTTCTTCGGGTTTGTCATGAATCCTTTGATGATCAACTCGCTGATGCATTGACAAAATCTCTTCCCCGTTATCGGTTTGAGTTACTCAAGGACAAGATTGGACTTACTCAAGGCCATCCATCTTGAGGAGGGATGTCAGCCAGCAACGTTCATAGTGCTGGTCTTCAGGAATGCTAATGCTGTATAGTTAGGACTCTGTGCTGGTCTTTAAGAATATTGATGATGTTAGGACTCTAGTGTTTGAATTTGAATTAATCTTATGTTATCAGGTTATTATGAAAGCTTATCTTGTATTCTTGTTTATTCTTCATGGTTGTATATATATCCTCATTGAGTTAATAAGAATATAACTTTCCAAGGCATTCTAACATTTATAAAATATACTTATAAATTAACTAATTTTTATTATAAGTTAGAGTACATGATTTTTAACTTTGAATAGAAATCCAAAAGTTTTTTTTATAAGTAACTTAAAGCAAAAAAGAGTTATACCGATGTTTGTTTGTTAAAAATTTCTCAAATCAATGCTTTTTTTTTTTAAGAATAAGAATATAATAAATTAGAATTAGGTTAGAAGTTAAAAAAATTTAACTTTCAGTTAAATCAAGATTTTGATTCGCTTTTATAATAAATTTTTAATTAAAAAAATTATAAATATATTTATTTATATTTTTTTAAAAAATATTAATTTAATATATATTTTTAAATAAAAAATATTTTAAAAAACAAATATCATTTTAATATATTTAAACGTGCTTCGCATGATTTCGATCACTACAGTAGAGGTTGAAATTCACAATTGAGAAGGGATGATAAAATTGGTTAAAGTTATGATGAAGATAACAGACATCTAATTACCAAGTGAAATTACACATTTTAAAAAATAGAATCAACAAATAATTATTTACTTTAGAATCTTGTTTGGGATTGTAATAGCGATTGCATTTCAAAGTGTTTTTCACTTAAAAATATATTAAAATGATATTTGTTTTTTATTTTTTAAATATTATTTTTAAGATCAATACATCAAAACGATCTAGCAACATAAAAAAATAATTTTTAATAATAATAATAAATTTTTTTTAAAAAAACATGATTTCAACCGCATTTCCAAATAGAACTGGGTTAAAATTCTTTTACCCATCAATGAAATTTCTACATGTAAATATCTTGAAAGTTACCATTAAAAAAATGAGATGTGAGACTCAAAGCTACATGAATTCGCAGGGATCATTGAATTGCAATCCAAGATTAAAGCAAGCTCCATGCAGTGACAGAGTCACAATGGGGATTAAGGGGGCAATTGCCCCCTTAATTCTTTTTTTTTTTTTCAAAATATTATTTATATTAGAATTTTAATATAATAACTTAACAAGTTTAATTTTATTTATTAACTACTAATTGATCCAAGCTTTTTTTTTTAATTATTTTTCCTGCTTCTCTTCCTTTTACAATATTTCTCTTCAAATCCTAAACTATTAATTAGTTAAGTATGTAACCTTTTATGCTTTATGCTTTATGTTTTAGATGAGTTTTCTTTATTTTTTCTATTTATTCCATTGTCTAATTTTAGTTTTATTCGTTAATAATTAGTTATTAAAAATGTTAGAGTTTATGATAATTTATGTTTTTCTTAAATTAATATGTGTATGGATAATATTATATACATATGAATATGAATTAAAATGAATTTTGATGAATTAATATGTATTTTGTTATGAATTTTATATAAAAAATGATGGTGATCAACTTACTAGTAATTAAAAATGAAGTACTGAGCAACTCAAAAAATTAGTGACACAATAAAAAAAATAAAAAAAATATATTAATATTTATATTTAACCAACTTGTATAAAATAACAAGTCAACAAAGAATTGTTGCCAATAATTTTACTAGTCCCTGAAAGATTTAGAAATAGATGAATGAAAGTTTAATTGTATATATTGAGAAAGTATATCTTTAATAAAATTAAGAAAGAAGTCATTATGAAACAGTTTCAAAATATGAAAACTCGAAAAGAATAATTATAATGTAAGTTTTTTTATTTAAAAAATATTCTAAAATTAATTTTGCTTAACATGAGTTCGTACATGCATTTCAAATTGATTTCTCTATATATAACACATGTCTATATAGTATATAATATCAAGTATTTGTTAGTAATTTGCCCTTTCATTTGAACTTTTTTGGCTCTGCCACTAGCTCCATGCATTAATTTAAAATTAGAAGAGACAAACCTCAACTCATCAACATACAAATTCTTCACAAGAGAAGTGAATGTTTTGACACTTTATAGTGAGCACATGGTTGTGCGCTAGATATTTCTTTCGACTAATAACAATCATAACATCTCTATCTCTACTGCCAGTCTTCAAACCTTCATAAATAAACCCTGAATCCTTGCAAATCAGCCCTGAAATCAACACAAATTTCAACCTTAAAGTTAACCTGAGAATTCCAGCCTCTATTTTAATATGAAATCCATCCAAATTACACACACAGGCATAGTAACAATTACAATCTCTTTCCTCTATGAATGCAACTCGTTTCTCAGTTTTATGCAGTAATAGTTTGTCATGATCTTTTGAATATTAGAAATGTTATGATTTAAGCATGGAAGCATGGGGTATATCTACTTAGTCAAATCATGTTTTCTCAACATCATAATTATTAATTTTTTAAATAAGATTTGAAACTCTTTTCAAATATCATTCCATCTTGTATTTCACAATTAATATTATTCAAGCATAAACAAAGTATTTTCACTAATTTATCTGGGTTATGAATCCACTTTTAACCCTCAAATACCTTTATATATTTCATGTTAACCCTACATTAGTCATGTAAAAGCATAACATTAAGAGGTCAGTTAAGAAGAGGTTATCGAAGAATCTATGAGAGGTAATTAGATAGAGAGTTTGGAAATCAACTATAGAGACTACAGTTTTTGGATGCCTATGTTACAGTTCTGCCTAATGTCAAGTTTGATCACCATCCTATTCTTGTGTGCTTGAACATCATGCCTAGGAGGTCTCATAACTCGACTTGTCCCTTTCAGTTTGAAGCAGCTTGGGTGTCCCATGACCAATTTGTAGCATTCTTTCAAACCAGCTAGAGGAGTGATATGGATCTCCCATTGTCTCTCGGTTTTATGGCTCTTAATCTGCAAGAACGGAACAAACATGTTTTTGGGAATATATTTCAGCATAAAAGGAAGGTGCTAGATTGACTAGGTGGTGTCCAACGAGCTATGAGAAATGGTTGAAATCCATTTTTGCACCGGTTGGAAAGAAAGTTGACAGAAGAGTATAACCAAATTGTGAGGAGTTTTATGGATTCAAAAATCAAGATGTCAATGGATTTCTTATGAGGATAAAAACTCTTCCTATTTTCATACCAAAACAATTCTTAGGAAAGCTTTGCTTGATATAAAGCCATTTAAGAAGACGTTTGGCTTAGCTGCAGCTGTTGCTTTTTTTTTCAAACTTAATAATATAGTGTTTGGTTATAATTAGTACTTGTGGTTTGGATCATGAGACCCACTAAAAATGAGGTTTAACCGTGGGTTCTGCTAAAGCAATTTTTTCTTGCTTCTCATGTTGCTGTGTGTTTTTATACAGTGGAGAGTGAAACTCCACTATTCACGTGAACAGTGGAGTGAGACTCTTTTTTATATATATAATTGCAAAACATAGGTGTTTTGTAATTATGATTACATAAAAAAATGAAAAATCTTTATACATTAATTTATTCCTTCATTGTTCCATCAAACTATTTGCAATTCCATCGCGTACAAAATCCATACGCGAAGGCCTTTATGATACTTGAACGGCCGAGTGAGGAACAATATCAGGTAAAAAGTCATCTGGAATTAAATTGAGATTGCGATCATACTCAGAAAAAACCACATCATCTTGCGATCTTCTTCTAATATAGTTATGTGGTGCCATTGATGCAACTACAATCTCAACTTGCGTTTTGTATAGATAAGCATGCATGTTTTGTAAAATTCTCCACCTCTGTTTCCATACCCCAAAAGAACGCTCAATCACGTTATGTAGTGATGAATGTGCACGATTAAACACTTCTTTCCGACCACTTGGTTGTCCACCACGCCTAAATTCTTGGAAGTGATACCTCTCGCCTTTGTAGGGACCCAAATAGCCATACTCATTTGGATATCCAGCATCAACCAAATAGTATTTTCCTGCAAATAATAACAACATGGTAATTTTTAACAAAACTAAAAAAACAAATTATATTCCTTCAATTACCAAATATTTAATTTATTTAAAATCACAACCTTCTAGAGGTTTTGGAAATTTTATACTTCTATTATCAATAGCCTCAAGAGAAATACGCGTATCGTGTGCACTGCCTTCCCATCTTGCCCACACAAACATGAATTGCATGTCAAAACTACAAGCGGCCATGACATTTTGTGTTGGTACATATTTTCTTCCGATAAATAGAATTTGATTTTCAGATGATATGCAGGCACGAACATGTGTGCCATCAATTGCACCGACACAATTCTACAAGCCACAAAAAAATTAAGTAATCATAAACATTTATAAAATATTTCATACTCATTTAAACAACTTAATTAAACAAAAAATTCATCTTATCTTGAAATGTGACATAAATCTTGGATTCATTGCAATTTCTCTTGGTGTGCTCGTAAATTGTGGATCTACTGGTTTTATGACTTCCATAACAAACAAATATAATAATTTAAGCACTTCTTTAAAACATCTACTAACAGTTTCACCTGAATGTTGAAATGTCTCCTGCATTTATCTATTTGACGCCCCAACTGCTATTGTAAATAGAAACATTACCACCTTTTCAATAACGCTCATTCTTCTTGAAGGTTTCAAGCTATGATACGTTTCTAAATTATTGTACAGACTCAACAAAGTGGTTGTGTCCATCCTAAACATGTTAACACTTCATTTCCAATGACCTCTTAAAACCTCATTCAACCAACGCATTCTTGTGTTGTACGAAACCATACATGGTTCTTTATACATATAATTAATATAATACATGTTTATAGCTTCAGTTGTGCATATAATTAATTTTTTCATATCAAATTGCCTCCTTAAAATAAATTCATTGTCGTCGTCACCGTCACCATCATCATCATTATTGTCGTCGGTGTCATTTCCATCACCGTCATCTCCAGCACGAGCAACTAAGGCACCACTACCTTCACAACTAGGATAATTAATGTGATCTACAATGCAGTTCATTACATTATCATAATTGCCATTGAAATCTTCATTAAATATGTCATTAAACCGTGGATCATCCATAACTTCAATTACATGTAAACAAAAAAAAATTATATGTTGTTAATAAAAATATTTAAATAATTAAATATCATTCAATAAAAAAACTATCAAAGAGTTGGTGCGACATAATTTTTTCCAAACCTGTAAAGCCAATAAAAACAGAGTGTTCCACTTGCTTGTATGAAATGTAATTAAGGTTTGAGAGGTTTGTTATGAAGAAAGATAGTTCATTGAAAATTATGATATAAAAATTCCTCTTTATATAGAAAAAATTCAATGCTGTTTACGTCTCTTTTATAAGTTTTTCAGCTTTCAACATAAGTACATTATCACATGTATAGACTGTAAAAGTAGCATATAATGTTAATTTTACAACTCATACATGGACAACATTCTAACATGTATTCTTTCATTTGTATTATTCTCATTCTATTATTCAAGATTCTTTGGCCCACTTTTTTTTAATTTACTTTTCACCATGACAGACCATGACAATTTCAGCAATTCACAAATTATAAAATTCCTGTGAATGAACTACAATAGTACTGAATATATCTAAGGGAAACAACAGTAACTGAACTAGAATTCACACCTCACAAAATAAACATAATTTACGTAGAATTCACACCTCACAATAAACAAGCCATTATCAGACCTCACGACAAACTACAAATGTGGTTTTATCTTCTAACCAAATCAATATTCACTCCTCACAAGCTCACAGTAGCTTCACATGAAATATTACAAGAAAACAAGCATTATACAACAATGAATACAACTAACGAAAAACAAGGCATCAACAAGTATAGTCCCATCAATCCTTATAGCAGAAAAGAAAACAACACCAACAGTAACTACAAATGAGGTATGTATTTTATAAACAAACCAATATTCACACCTCACAAGCTCACAGTAGCTGCACATGGTATATTACAATAAAACAAGCATTATAACAGTAACACTCAATATCTGTTTTGACAGGGAATAAAACAGTGAAGGTAAATGAACAACCATTTCCATCCAATGGTCAACCATTTAACATTAATAAAAACCATTGAACAATTTAATTCGTAGATAAAATACAACATTAAAAACCAGTAATTTCTCATACAAGTCTGTTAACTCTCAAAAATCAGTTTAATAAATACAACAGTAAACAAATTACCGCAAATGGAAATGCCCATATGTCTCAACACGAAATGTGGAATAATACAATGACTTGGAAAAACTTTGGCAAATGGAAACTACTCTTTTAAAACCGGCATCCCATTATTCTGCAACAATAAAATAAACATGTATAAATACAGTAAGTAAGTGAACATAATTAATTGATTAACATTTAAGAAAATGAAATAATACCATATCAGCTAAGTACATTTAGTTCGTGCATACATTTGTTGCAACCATTTCAACTTATGTTGCTTATCACCTATACTGGCCCACATTTCTCTTTTCCTTCTTAAACTCAGATACTCCGTAGCAAAGTCGTGAAACTCATCTTTAATTGAAACTCCAGGAATTGCGTGTAGCTCAGCCATCACCTCGCGAATACTACAACCTTCATGATCCATATTAACAGACGTGGAATCACTCTTAGTCGACATACTCTCAAGTAGTTGATTGCATCTTGATAGCAGTTGAACACCAATTCCAGACGTTTTCTTCTTTCTACCTCGCACCTTATAAGGATCTCGTTCTTTTCTTTTGCCACCGTTTTTTGTTGTGCTGCTACTAGACATATTTATCCCTTCAATCATTCGAGTCATGTCAGTCTGGAAATCTGGAATCACATCTTCCTCAAAATCACCATTTTTTCTTCCAAACCAGCACGATCAATGTTGGCATTGCTTGTGCCAGGATCGACATCATTACCACCAGGCACTCCTGATGAAGGAGCCTATGCAAACTCTCCAGTTATGACAATGTTGGAATACATTCTGTCAAATTTATTCTTTAAAGACGGTTCAATACTGGCATGTCTGAATTTTTTGGCTCCTCTAATTTCCTGCATATAAATAAAATCAAGTAATGAAGGATCAACAGTAAAAAACATTGGTGTTGGAATTTGACAACAATAAAAGAAATTGTTAGAATGACGAGGAATTTACATGAATTTTTTGTTTCCACCACTCATCGCTAGCTGAAATTGTTCCTAATTCACTATTCCAACCAACACCAGTTTCAGAAACCAGCTTATTCCATATCCTCCAATTCTTTTTGCATCTATCTCATTTGTTTTTCAATTGTGTTTTAGTGAATGCATGGCCAGTTTGTTCTTTGAATGATGTTATAAGAAATTTCCACCCTATTTTATCGAAATGAATATTAGGTCTCATTCCCATATCAATGGCCTTAATGCATATATCACAAAATATATGCAACATTTCCTTTATCCAAGCAGCCTTATCGAAAGATTCAAGACCTTCCATGATATCTTTTAACACATTTAACAAAAGTTTAAAATCAATCAATAATATCAATTACATAGTGGCACATATATAACCGTGGATTCAGCCAATAAAAAAAATCAATGTTCTGCATTTACAAAAGCTGTGTGGTTAGCAACAAACATTGACCATGCATTTAATTTGAATGAGAATGTTCCCATTGCTTCCAAGTAAACCAGAAGGAGTTGCAATTTGTAATGAAAATTAATTGAAACCCATTAATTTTCAACTGTTCAGAAAACTCAGTTTCAGCCATGATATTATTTCAATTATCAAGCAAAACGTTATTATCATCATAGCTGTTTGGATTCTCAAAAAACAGAGGAAAACAAAACAAAAAAGTCAATAATTTATTTTTGAATTCAAAATAACACAGTTTTCTTTCTCAGCATGCAAACACACAAATTCAAAATTGAAGTTCTGATTTCCTTTAAAAGTAGAAATCAAAGTAATCCTACACGACATGCTAACAGGTTACTCCTTAGGATTTACTATAAATACACGCACAGTAAAGAACTCTACGGTTTATCAAGCAGAAACAACATCAATATGCACAGTAAATATATTAACATGGATGCATCACATTGTTTCCATTAAAAAAAATTTAATCAAGCAGCAGCACTGTAAGCTAGTAGACATAAAAAACCAAACCAGATTTCAACGAAGAACAACACATAATTATACACAATACACAGATCATGAAGCAGCACAGAAATGCAGGTTTTAGCTTAAGTAAAAAATTGAAGAACACACAGTACGGGTCATGAAACAGCACAGAAATGCAATGAAATTTGCTCAATTAAAAAAAATTGACGAAGGCACAGTAAACAGAAGACAAGCAGCAACAACAATGAAATTTGTAGCTCAATTCAAACAATTGAAGAACACACAGTAAATCGCTCATGCAGCAGCACAGACATGCAATTTTTAAGCTAAAAAAATAATTAAAGATGGAGATAAGGTAGGAACTTACCTCTGTCTCTCTCTTTTAGGTGTCTTCCCAACACGATTCTGCAATGTTTTTTTTACAAACCGAAACAATGGAGACCCATAACATAAATGAGATTTTGAGCTACATTTTAAACAAAATTGACGAAGATAAGGCAGGTACTTAGGGGTCTCTCGCTTGTGTGACCTTTCCCAACACGAATCTATTGGGTTTTTCTGTAATTGTAACAATGGAGGGACAGATCGGTGAAAGTTTGGGTTTTTGATCTTCGTTTGGAAAGAAAAGGGGACAGAGAGGAAGAAGGTTGCTCTCAAACTGGTGTCGTCCTGTACGTGGTGGTTTTTGCAAAATTTTGAAACGGGGTTGTTGTCGGCAAGAGACGAGAAAGGGGAACAGTTTGGGGAAGGTAGAAAATGGGAGTTAGATCAATGCTAACATTGATCTGCAACCGTAACAGAATAATTTTGGAAGGGTAGAGGACCGTTGGCAAAGTAATTGGGACCGTTGGCAAAGTGTCGGTGGTGAGAGAGAGGAGAAAACGCATGAAAAGCAATGGGTAATTGCTTTTCACAAACTGCAGTTCAAACTCAGTTTAAACTGGGATCCACGTAAAAAAAACATGGTTAGGGTTAATCAAACACTATGTAAACTGATTTTTATTTCAGCCGGACTAGCATATCCAAACACCACCTAAATCGATGCTCTTGTGTTGATGTGCTAAAAAAACTACAATAAAAAGTTTCATGTCAAAACACAATAATATATTTTTAGGTGTGATTATACAAGGTTTTTGTTTACAAAGAGATTATTGAGTATATTTATGATAAAACATAATGCTCTCTTATTTACATAACAATACACACATTCAAACAGTTTTTTTTTTTTTTTTTTTTATGGAGAGCGAGGGGTATCATAATTTTTTTTTATATATTTTTTTTATATAGAGAAACGCGGTTGGAAAATAAAATAGAGTAGCAATTCATAAAATGGGCGGCCCGATTGGCCCGTGAAAATAAAGGAGCCCGCCTTGGGTTTGTGAAATTC
>Ga0325404_1002217_pt1 | contig 20823 bp, 18 predicted proteins | sample PopdelMetagenome_18_FD_205664 | JGI IMG/M metagenome (GOLD analysis project Ga0325404, IMG submission 205664) | Populus deltoides microbial communities from Bellville, Georgia, United States - Xylem-Control-R1 | ecosystem: Host-associated > Plants > Phyllosphere > Stem > Wood/Secondary xylem... | reverse complement strand
TAGAAAATGCTTTTGAAATCTTGTTAAACCAATTCATAATATAAAAAACACGAAAAATGCCTTAACCCCCATAACCAAATGTTTTTCCAGGCTTAGATCTGATTTTTCAGACGCTTTTAAGGTAAAAGAAAACTAATCCAAATTTTCCTTGTCATATAAAATTATTTGACATAAAAATAAATTATTTTGGTGGCCGGAATCTTCGCTAGTAATAATTTTTTTTTATCGGAACTCGGCAAGGCTTCTTTTTTCTCTCACCCAAAAGGGGTCGAGAAATAAGAAAAACAAAATTTGGCACAAAAATGTTATTTTCTAAAATTAAAAGGACAAATATTTAATAGCTAAAAAAAAAGAAACTAAAATAAATTATATAGTTAATTTTATGAGTGAGAGTTGAATTGAGAGATAAGTAAAGTAATTTTAGAAAAGAACTAAAGTGAAGAAATCAAATAAAATAAGTAATGGATTTGAGATTTGTTTGAAAAATTTATTTTATTCCTATATTTTTTAGCAATTAAGAAATAAGGAACAAGAGACATATTTTTTGGTTTAAATTAACACTAAATTATATAGTTAATTTTATATACACACTTTTTTTTTTGTAATAGTTAATATCTAATATATAAATACGTGGCCAGTAGCACCATCGCCCATTATCGGAAAAATACAAGTCCACACTCGACACCAAAAAATATCTGCAATGTGATGTCTTAACCAGTCAAGCCATCTCCTTCCTATCCAATTTTATCACAATTCAGTGCTCACAATTTAGAGAAAGCAAAATGGCGGAGAAATCACAAGTTGAGAAAAAGCAAGAGATCGGCGTCGGAGCAGGAAGCACGGTAGTGGAAGTGAATCCAAAGCCACACAAAGGACTTACTTCAAAACTTATTGACTACTTGGAAAAGCTGATTGTTAAATTAATGTATGATACCTCTCAATCTCACCATTACCTCTCCGGCAACTTCGCTCCGGTTCCTGATGAAACTCCTCCTGTTAAAGACCTTCCCGTTAAAGGCTACCTACCTGTAAGTACTGCTTTATTTATTTGATAAAATTAATTAATTTTCTAAGAGTAACGATAGAATGATTTCTATTGATAATATTCCCTCGTCAACGATTTGTCTCATGTAAAGTTTGGATTTGTTTATAAATGATTGATTATGTGCTGTCGTGTGTTTGAATTTTGAAATTGTGAGAATTTTTTCTCTTTAATTAAGTATTGAGTCCTCTGGGAGTTGTTGACTTATAAACTATAATAGAAAACTAGATTGCGATGAGTAGTCAAAGCAGAACAGGTACTGTACAACATTAATTGGATGTAAAAATGACTACTGAGTTTTTAAGGTCTAAAAACTTGGACCACGATTTTTCCTGTGGACTAGGCCACGCGCCTCCTCTCACTCATGAAAATGTCTAGTTTAACAGAATTTTTAATAGTATTAATTTGTTTTTTTATATATCAGTTAACTCTAAATCAATTGCAGAAAAATAGACCATATCTGTATAGTTTAATTATGTATATTAATTTTCTTAGGCAATCTGTGTTGCATGTGATGTTTATATTAAGCTAAGATGCTTGTTTTTATTTTTAATTTTAGGATTGCCTGAATGGGGAATTTGTGAGGGTGGGTCCTAACCCGAAGCTTGTACCAGTGGCTGGATACCATTGGTATGCTCTCTTTATTTGTGTCAACATCTTGAAAATGTTTCTTTGTCATTGGAAATGAAAATAGAGTGATTGGTCAGTTGAATGTTCGTGCTAATTTCTGTTTTTGATGGTTGCGCAGGTTTGATGGAGATGGGTATGTTGCGCTAATACATTGCAGATTTTGTTTGTTCCATTTGTTGTCTCTGCAAATTTATATCCCAATTTCTACAATGTGATGGTTTTCGTTGGCCTAACATCTTATGTTCTGCGGCCAAATTCTCTTTATACTATCAAGCACAATCAATCAAATGCATGTCTATTCCATATTATTTTTTAGAACACTGAATTTATGGTGGCAGTGGAATGTAATTTAGTGCCTGGTGTTTTCCTCTTTACCTTTTCTTCTCTGCCTAGGCTTGTCAATGCTGTTCACCTAGTTTTACTTCAAATGGTTTCAATTGGAGCACTAATAGATATGTGGATTTTATGTGTGCCTTGACATTCTACACTGAGTTTGTCAGAGTCGATGTTTATAGAATGTCAAGTTTTAATGAAGTCACCCACCGAAAGTGAGCATTTAATGCTTTTGTCTTCATCATTCCTTCCTTGATGTTTGTTTAACAGATACATGAGTTATGCAAACTCGATCTGGTGGTAAGAATACCTAAAATGGATATTGAGTGTATTCAAACGTAAGCATCATGATGGTGTTGAATTAAAATTCTGCACAACCTTAGAGATAATTACTCGAGTTTCCATAGGCAAGACACATTGGCAATACTTTGCAATTGAGAACAAAGTAGAGAGTTTGTTTCATCCATAATGGTTCGCAAATACATTTTTGTTCTTCCAATGCATTTACAAGAAAGAGAAGAAAGGTTTTTTTTTAATCAAGAACTCTTCACAGAGCCTGATTGTTGTTCCTGTCACGGACATCAACTTATACAATAAGAATTATTTGAAGATGGTTGTGGTAGATCTGTTGTGTGTGAATTTGTGATCAGACTATTGGAATGCCTATTTGTAGACATAACCATTCATGATAATCTGTTTTCATTTGCATTATACATAGGTGGTTATTTCCATTTTCTTTTAAGCACCTTTTCTTCCTTCATAATTGTTTAGATTCCAAGGGTTGTATGTGGCTTCCAATCCATCAGGATTACATTTATTCACTTACCAAGTCAATTATGACTTTAAATATATTTTGTCAAATGTATTTGCAGAATGATTCATGGTATGCGCATTAAAGATGGAAAAGCAGCATATGTCCGTCGTTTTGTGAGGACATCAAGACTTAAACAAGAAGAGTTTTTTGGAGGTGCCAAATTTATGAAGGTACAGTCCCGAACCAACTGAATAGGAATATTTTTCATTTAAAATGGAATTATTTTGTGACATTTATGGGGATCATTTTAAGTTTATGTACAAAGCTATGACAATTCTGTTATCCAACTCTAAAGATTCAAATTATTGTGATGTTAAGAGAATGATGATTCCAACTGTATAGCACTTAGGATGTGGAAATTATACAATGCCTGCCTCTTTTCTGAGTTAGATAACAAGTTATTCTTCACATAAATATTGCTACTGCTAGGGACTCCATTTGCCGCAATTGGAGTCCCTAACAGTATTCATGTCAAGTATAAGAAATAGTCAAGATTATGTTTCTTTGACCAGTCTGAAAGAGACTTTAATAATTCATCTTTAATTATGATTATGCTCTCATGTTTTCTTTCAATCACAATTTCAGTCTCATTCTGCCAGTTAAAACTTCTACTTGGCAGAATTTTCAATTAAAGGGGTTGATTCTTTATTTGATACATTTACTCAAAAGAAAGCTATATGGCTGGTTGGAACACTCACCATGGAATGCGACCTGTACATTTTATTATATAGATATTTTCCTTTGTTCTGTCTTTATACTACATATAGTAATATGACAATAATCATTTATGAAACCTTCCTGAGAAAGTGAAGATTAGAATTTTATATGGTATATATCTCACTCCAAAGTTAGGAGCCTTGGGTGAATTTTGAATCTAAGATTTCTTGATGCTCTCAGGTCTCGGTACTGTCACACCTCTTGTAGTTTTGCTTGCCAATCAAGAGTTTTTGAACCTTGTTGTACATGTTTTCTCTTGAATAATTATCGTTTGTTCTTTGACCTGTCATTTGCAGATTGGAGACCTCAAAGGGCTTTTCGGATTACTTATGGTTAACATGCAAATGCTTCGAGCAAAAACAAAAGTATTGGACATGTCATATGGAAATGGGACTGGTAAGTTGGGTTTCTTTTGGTTGGCTTTAAAGTTTGATCTGGAGATGACATCCACATCTATGTTTATTAGTTGCCGCTCACATTATTAATCATCCTCATAAAATAGAGTGTTAAAAGAAAATAATTGTCTGCAACCCTCTTCCAGGTAATACAAATCTCATTTATCACCATGGAAAACTTTTGGCACTTCAAGAGGCTGATAAACCCTGTAAGCACATCTTTTCTCTTTATCATACTTTTCAGAAGATCAAAGAATTTTTTGTGTGGGTGAGTTGTTTGTTGCTCTTTTGCGGTCCTTTTGTGTAGAACTGGAGAGATGTCCTTTGAATCTTGCAGATGTGGTTAAAGTTATGGAAGATGGAGATCTGCAAACTATTGGCCTGTTGGATTATGAAAAAAGACTAAAACATTCTTTCACTGCTCATCCAAAGGTGGATCCATTCACTGGTAATGTCCTGCATGAAAAGGTACCTCGGCAACAAGTTTTACTGAAGTGAAACATTTTTGACATTCAAAATCCCTTAATGCAGGAGAGATGTTTACCTTTGGCTATTCACATGAACCACCATATGTGACATACAGAGTCATTTCAAAGGATGGTGTCATGCATGACCCTGTACCAATAACTATATCAGAACCCATACTGATGCATGACTTTGCAATTACAGAGAACTATGCAATTTTTATGGATCTTCCTTTGTACTTCCGACCAAAGGTACAATAATTTCTCAGTTATTGCAGTTTATGGACACAATTCACAGTGCTTATAAAACAAATGAATGAACTGTTCACAAGGTTCAGCATGATACATGCATGCATATGAGTGTCTTTCATGAATATCTTTGTAAGTGAAAGGCAATTATAAACTTGAGATTTAAAAGTGCATAGAAATATAACTAGAGAGAGTATTTTGCATAGAGAGAGTATTGTGAGAGAGGGGAGGAGGGATGCCAACTCATAAAATATAATTAGATTCTTGGTCAGACTCTGGAAAACACGAATCATTGATTTCGAGGGTGAATAATTTGCACTGGATATATGTACAGGTCTTACTAATATTGCATGTTTTAGAGTAGCTGTTCCTTTTGCTGTCCTTTTTGTGGTTGAGATTTTTTAGGTGTAAAAGATTTCACAAGTTTATGTGATTAAACCAGTAAACTGTCGGATCATCATTAATAATCTTCTATTAAAAATAAATGACTCTAAATAGAGAGCATATCGGACCAGTAATTTCAACAAATACTTAACAAGTAGAGTTTCTGTTAATTGTAACCTAATCTAAGCAACAGTGAAGTTCAATGCTATCCATGGGTTAATTATACTATTTTGATTTTAATCTCCAGCATTTTTATTTTAAGGAGAAGGTATGTAAGCTGGTCCCTCATTTCTGTTGATCTGTTTGTAACAAAAATAAGAGCAACCAACAACTAGCTAATTCTAGCTAGAAAATGCCTCGCGGATCTTGTCCAACCTTTGCTTGCGGAAAAGCAGTATAAGAAAGTTATGGTTGTTTTCCTGCAAACCTTTCTTCCAAATTCTAGGCAAAATATTCCTTAAGATCAGTTTCCCTTACTTTTGCTTTGCTTTGCTTTCTTCACTTCCAGATTGATTCTAACAAAACTTTCTTGACAGCCAAAAGCAGCCTCATGTAACTTGCATGAAAATTCACAGTAGTACTTGAATGCATGCACTAGATTTCATTCATGGTATGGAATGTGATGGAAACAGTCAACCTTAAATATTTTCCTTGAGACAACTCTTCAGGAAATGGTGAAAGAAAAGAAGCTCATATTCACATTTGATGCAACAAAAAAAGCTCGTTTTGGTGTCCTTCCACGATATGCAAAGGATGACCTCCTAATCAAATGGTTTGAGCTACCAAATTGCTTCATATTCCACAATGGTGCGCTACTTTCTTTCCCATGTATATTTAAATTCCAAAAACGTCATTCTCTGAGTTAATAGTATTGTAACCTTTCCCATGTCTATTTAAATGCCAAAAACATTATTCTCTGAGTTGATAAATCTGTAATATGAACACACTTGCCCAGCATATCTTTAGGTTATTATGCTTTATCCTAGTTTCTGGTATTGGATAAGAAGTTGATCTTTTGTGTCATAGCTTACATCAAGCTTCATATTCCAATTTGCTGGGACTGCCTAGCCAAATCTGCATGCCTAGTAATTTTAATCAACATAGAGGCACCCTTGTACAAAATCTGTGGTCAGTTTTTCGATGCATGGTTTTCGAAAATTGTTATCTTTCGGCTTAACATGCGTAAATCTAGAAGACATAAATCAATAAGTCAAAGTGACGTGAACAAGTATATAAAAACTGCAGTAGACTGTCTTTCAGGCTCCTCTTTAGCCTTGAAAAGTCCTTGTCATGGCAGATTCCTGTTCTTAAAACTGATAGTCTGGCTTCTCTTCAGAGATGTGTACGGTGAACAAAGTTGACATTGTTTTTGGATGAAATAATCTGTTTGTCATATTTCACAGATTTATTTTAGTGGAACTTCAAATATACGAAGGCTTCTATTGGCTTATGAATAAGATACTAGATTTTGTCCTGTCTTCATGAGTCCATTCTAACTTTATTTCCTTGCTTTTACTAGCCAATGCCTGGGAGGAGGAGGATGAAATTGTTTTAATCACTTGCCGCGTTCAAAATCCAGATTTGGACATGGTCAGTGGGGATGTCAAAGAAAAGCTTGAGAATTTTTCAAATGAGCTGTAGGAGAAATATGACACATTCCTGTGAATTTTATAGTAGTTTATCTTTATGTCTTTCTGATGGCCTTTTTTTTCTTTTTGAGCAGGTATGAGATGAGATTCAATATGAAAAGTGGTGTAGCTTCACAAAAGAAACTATCAGAATCTGCAGTTGATTTTCCCAGGGTGAATGAGAGTTACACTGGGAGGTGTACATCTACCCTGAGCTGCAGTTGTGTCACTAATGTTGTTCTTTGGCTTGAGTTCATTTTTCTGTTTCATATTGTACTTGTGCTGTTGATTGACTTATGTCTTCTGCTGATTATTTTTGCCTGATGATTATCTTGTGTGAATTCAGGAAACAAAGATATGTGTATGGGACAATTCTGGACAGCATTGCAAAGGTTACAGGGGTTGTTAAATTTGATCTACATGCAGAGCCTGAACCTGGAAAAGGAAAGATTGAGGTTGGAGGAAATGTCAAAGGCATCTTTGACCTTGGTCCTGGTAGATTTGGTTCAGAGGCTGTATTTGTCCCTGGTAAGCCAGGCACCACTTCCGAGGAAGATGATGGCTACCTGATATTCTTCGCACATGATGAAAGTACCGGGTAATCGCTTCCCTTTTTAATTAAAACTTCCTTTACCTCAATTTGTAAACCTGTCAACAATTTTGGCCCATCTTTTTTTTCGTTTTTTTAATTTCCATCCAAGCATCCAATTTAACAAGTGAACTTTGACTGCTCTAATATTCCAAAAATTTGGCTATATGCCCCGTCAAGGAACACCAGGCTTTCTCTTTCAATTTTCTGTTTCTCTTATTCTTTCTGAGGGGCATTGAGGATGAGGTGGTTTACAGGCTCATGGTATTTTTTAAAAAACTAACTTCTTATCTTTAACATGCAGAAAATCATCAGTGAATGTGATTGATGCAAAAACCATGTCAGCTGATCCTGTTGCAGTTGTTGAGTTACCCCACAGAGTTCCATATGGGTTCCATGCCTTCTTTGTGTCAGAGGTGAGTGTAATATTAGTTGCTTCTGGATTTAGTTCGATTTTGATCTTTCATGCTCAATTCATTTTTGGACTGACTTATACTAGAAGTTAATTTTTATGAGAGTTAGGAGGGTTTTCAGAGAGTTGTATGGCGATGCCATTTAAGGTTTTTTTTTTTTTTCTCACAATAAATGCCATTGAGAATCAATCAAGTGAAGTTCAGAACACCAAAAAATTGAGGACCAAATATTAGCTAACAATAACGGGTATTGATCTGATTCTTAAGATGAGGAGATGGAGTTGAACATATTGGAAACGGATTAAGTATTTGGGTATTCTTTGAAATGAATAATTGTACATAAATGGATCAAATACTAGCAAGAAGTTCAAGGCAGTGCCATTTGATGATGACAAGATACAAGAAAGCTATCTCAGCTGATGTGACATCTGCAATGAAGACTGGCTTCTTTATTTTTTTATGAATGTGATCCAATTTATTAGGGTTGAATTGTCAAAACTCAAACTTGAGACCTAACCTCTCTTGCTTATGCAAGAATACCATTGAGTAACAAGTTTGTTGCTTATGCCGCAAAGACTGGCTGCGTTATTGTGTTCCTAGAGAATGCAGCCCTTACCCCTACTTGGAGTTGTGCATCAAGGGTTAGAGTTGTAGTCACCTGTTACTTGGAATAACACCTTGTACCTCCCTGAATTCTAGCTGATGAGTAACAGTAGCATGATGATTATCCAGCTATTCTCTGCTAACAAAATTTCAGTGTGAAATTCTACAGTCGTCCAGCCAGAAGGAATGTATTTTATTTCCATTGTGAATATCGCTTAGCCTTTTTATCTTTTAATCTCCGATGTTTTTCTTCGGAGATTACCCGATTGATTATTTCCAGCAACTTCTCTGGGTTCATCCATTATACCATACAACCATTGCATGATAATTCATATCTGTACAGATGCAAATTATTAAGTTTATTGTGTGCGGCTACGGCTACTTCTATTTTCCGAGCTGTGCTTCTAACCAAACTCCATCAAATGCTGAACAGGAACAACTTCAAGAACAGGCAAAACTGTAATTGCTCCACAGAAAGAATAGGCAAATCATTTGGGCTTGAGATATGGTAATAGAACACACGGAGAACGGGAAGCAGAGTAATTTCCACTACCGTGTAGTTGTTGCCTGTTATGCTGCCATTAATTCTGTATTAACAGAGAACCTGTAAACTGTAAAACCTCAGCAGCAGTGCTAGTAGCTATATATATCGAAATTTCGCCCTTGAATAATGTGATGGTTTGTCTCTACATGTCCAAGCTCATTCACAGATAATGTTCTCTGTCAATGTTAATTGTCATCCATTACAGTTTCGCAGGTCCCATGGTCATCGGCGAGTGGAGAGAACTCGAGAAAACAAGCTTTTTCTCGAGCATTCCAATGGTTTATAATCACGTGATTAGAGAAAGATCTCGATTTATTCATTAATTAGGCAACAACGATTTCGTTGCATACCCCTTTCAATTTAAGCAAGCAATTGTTGCACAGCAATAGTTCCCAAAAGGACAGCCCAACGGTTGAGAACGAAGAAAATCTTTAAGGCAAATTGGCAATAACCAAGAAGCTTGAAAGACATTTTCTGGATTTGCCCACTGGCTTACAAAAATCCCTATGTAGCGTACAAGAAAGAGGTCCGTTCAAAACCGAACATATTTGCCAATAGAAAGCAGCACTGTCACTTGGTTTCGATGAATGCTAGTGTTTATTTTTGTATTTTAAAATTATTTTTCAAAATTTTTATTTTTTTCAGATTCTATTTTAATGATTTTAAATTATTTTAATTTGCTATGTTAAAAATAAATTTTAAAAAAATAAAAATATTTTAAAAAAATCATTCTAACAATGTATAAAGTATAAACATTTGAATACTGACTAGGTTTGAAATTATTTTAAATATTAAAAATTAAATTCTAAATAAAATGGAGATAATGAGAGGATAAGATAAAGGTGATTATATTCTCTATATAAAATGATTTAAATTTTATTTTTTTAAAATATATAAATTCAATTTATCTATTAATTTGATTCAAATTGAACTTCCGAACAACCTGGAAATTGATTAAAATTGGAGTCCTGATTCTCCACATAGAGGGAGCAGCTGCAAAGCCTATCACAAACACAACACTTGGAATAAAATTCCTTGCAAACATCCGCTAAAACAAAAAAGAAAAACTAAGGTTTCTTTCTCTTCGTTTAGAACCTAGCAGGCTAGCACAGAACCAGCAGAATGACTCTTGATTCACATCTCGATTCAACAGGCAGGCCAATGAGCTGTGATCAATCAGCATGGCAGTGGCACCATAAAAATTGACATTTTCTTACAGTTGATTTTGAGATTCACTGGCCTGGCAGCGATTTCTTTCTTTGTTTTTTTTTTAAATAAAATAAAATAAAAAATGATGCCATTAAATCTTTAAATCTTCATACTAAAGCTTTATCAGATAAGCTTCTACAGATTTATAGTAGATCCCATACATTAGAGTAGTTCCCAAACCGATTTTGAAATCTAAATTTCAAAAAAGGGAAGAAGGTATTCGGATTTATTTGCAAGTAAAACTAAAAAATGAGAACAGTAAAATCTTGTTCCATCACAAAAATGAAAAAAAGAAAAAAAAATTCCATCCCTCAGCAAAAAGCCAAGCATCCACCTGCAGGTGCATGAAACCTATGAAAGGGATGGTTGGTTGGTTCCTCAAACCTTTTCTTCTGCTAAAAAAGAAGAATAAAGGAGCACCCATCCATCCATCCATCTTTCCCTCATAAATTGTTTCAAGCACACTTCAGATTACTAAATGTTTCTTCATTGGGATATTTATATCTATATTTTCATAAATAAATGCTTACACACAGCATAATAATCAAGAAAAAGAGATAGAGTCGACTTGATACGGCGAGACAAGAAGAGAGAGATGAGAGCGCCGCAGCGTCGGCTAGGGATGGGGATTGTTGTTTTTAAAAGTATCGCCCAGAACTACGGTGTTTTACATCCAAAACAGTTCTTTTTTCCAAGGCAACACCGCTTGTATCATATAACCAATCATGGTTAGCCACGTGTACAGAAACCTTTTCTTTTAAAACCCGTCCAATGTTTTTTTGTGTTTTAAAAGTTTTTTTTGAAATAAATTTATTTTTATTTTTATTTTAAATTGTTTTGATGAGTTGATATTAAAAATAAATTTTAAAAAATAAAAAAATATATATTTAAAAAAACACTTTAAAAAATAACTACTAAAACCATACCAAAGATATAACATTTTAATAATTTAATTTTTTATAGTTATGGTTTAAAAAAATAGATTTAAAAAAAATTAATGGTGATTTTAAAAATATATAATTATTTAAAATTATTGTGATATAATTTTTCATATATAAATAAATAAATAACATGTCTCTAAACAAAATTTTATTTTAGCTTCTGTAGAAATAAAATTTATGGGATGACTTGTCTCCCAATTTCGAAGGCACGTGTTATAAGCAAACACTGACGCACAGAAAATGCTATTCAATACCCCCAGGATTCCGTCCCGGTGGTCTCTTTTATAGCACGACAATAATCCAAACACCACTTCCTGCAAAATAGAAAATGTTGGAAAACAGAACTGTCTCCAAATTTCTCCAGAGGGACTGTGATTGGATAACAATCGAGCATGCCACTTTAACGTGGTACATCCTGGCAACACATGCAGATAATGCTCTGGCCTTTGTTCTTGTACAACAATGAAGCGCGCGCGTCCTACACACGAACAGTTGGCAGGATGGAGATGAATTTGACCCAAAGATGAATAAGCGAAACAGTTTCCAAACAATCATTAGGATGAAGATGAGGTGAATCCTAAGAACAATCAGAATTCAGAAGGGAAAAGACTGACGGAAAGAACAACAGCCAACTCTTAGCGTCATTGAGATGTTAGGGTAGAAGAGGTAAACCCTTTGCTCACACATAAAGTGGAGGTCACATGAAAGTTCAAATGCAGACCATTTGGAATTACTACGTTCGAGAGTAATTTCTACTAGGTACATACACAAGTTTTTGCCATTTTTACAGAAGCGACTAAAAGAAGAGAGATGAAATCAGTTCAAGTCTGAAGACAGCATGAAGTCCATCACATATGCTACACTCTCACCACCATGAATGCACCAAGTAACCAAAGACCTAAAGCCAAGAATGAATTGCCTGAGAAACACAGCACAGGAAAGGTTTCCTCCCAAGTTGAACATGGCTAATGCCTCCAGCTTTTCCTGCAGAAGGCAAACCTTCCATAAGATACAAAGACTAGCCAGGAGAAAAAGGAAATTAAACGATGTCTCTATTGGAGTTAATAATCAAACCAATGTAGCAATGCTGAAGGCCCCGTACAACTCGAGGTGGAAGTTTAATGAATGGAGACAGCTCCATTAGACACCCTATTCCCGTGTGTGGTTTCCTTTTGCTGACCCAAGAAGCTGCCATCATGTGATGATGAATGATATCTTGATGAGAGTGCATGGCCATTACCATGACCATTGGAGGAAGCCTGTGACCCTTTTCCTTCTTCCAGATCGCCAGAGGAATTCAAATCTCCACTACCTTCAGTGGGAAAACATTCAGAAACTGAAAAGCTATAAGATTGTTTTGAGATATTAGCAACAGAATTAATACCCTTTTCTGATGTGGGATTGGTAGCGTTATTATCAAGCTTCTTTGTATTGAGAAAACGGCCACCACAACCTCTTGCCCTTCTCAAAGCATGTTGGTGTCGAGACTCATGTAGATATGGCTTTACCAACCAACAAGAGACAGAGATCATGTAACAGGCAATTTATAAATTTAGAATGCATGAACTCAACCGTGAATAGGGTAATCAAATCAGAAATAGATTTCAGACCAGAACAATAAACTGAAGAATCAGTGATATTTGCAAGTGCTTAAAATCCCCATTAATATCTCCGACACCCGATACAGTTTCATCCCACTTTCTATGAATTTGTCTATTTCATTAAGACACAGGTGGTCGACTATGGGTTCCTCCTGGGAAGTTCTTTACAATGTCTATTATCTTCTTTCAAAAGGAAGTACAAATATCCTGAGAAAGAATTCAGATACCAAACACATCCAAGGATGTCTAATCCTAGGAACTTCTTTAAAATCATCATCAAGTAAGCTAGCCCGTAACTGAGAGAATTTTATCCCGTGAAAAGGATAAAGAAATTGAACTTCTATTGATTCCATTTGAATGAAAGAACCACACAAAGCTCGTAACCTAGCAGAAAGAAACTTGCATTCAGGTAACATAGCCAAAAGGAATGTGACACAGAAAATCAACTAATTTTAAAAGAGAATGCATGTTTTAACTTTGCACAAACAGATGAAACAAGCCATGCCAGGGTTTAGATTAACAATTTAAGGACGTATCTATGCATCTAGACTTAAATTTTACCACTGAAAATACTAAATAATCTCAGCGGATGAAAAAATTGAAACATTGATTCTACCTTTCTAACTTTTACTGCCTTTTTTTCAAGTTCTGCCTTAGCACGTGCCTGTCTTCGCCTCATAATACCATGAAACTGTTTTGCATTTACATAAACAGGCTCCTCTTCCATTTCAAGGGGCAAGGGCATTCTGGCATGTGGCATTCCATATAATTGAGGTACCTAGTAACAAAGCAAGAAATTTATTAACTATAAATGTCTGAAAACAATAATTAGGTAGAAGAACATTAATTTAATCATTTCACTTATCATTATCAGGAATAAATAAGATTGCACTCAAGCTGGCTCTCAGACCAGACATGCAATGGGATACCCATCCAAACCCATTGAAAGATGGTTGAACCAACAGCATTGAGAAGAAACCAGTATAAGATCAAAAGGTGAACTTGTTTAAGGTGGATTTTATCATAATGAATCCCAACTGACAGCTATGAAGTTTTGATTGGCCCGTGTTAGTTTTATATCTCAAATTTTATCCACCTTTAACAATCAAATAATAAACAAATAAGCCAAACCCACACCCACAAATATATATATATATATATATATATATATATATATATATATATATATTTGTCAATCTACCTTAAGAGATCATCTGGTTTTCTTCTGAAGATGAGGATGATCCATGTAAAGTTTTCTGTTTTGTTTTATTGTAATATACTTTCAATTAGTCTACAAGAAATAAACTGAATGCATAAGTGGCGGTTCAACCAAGAACCATAAGCTCCACAGTTGAATTAGAGAGCCGATGACTTGATCATTGATGGGTAAATGTTTGTAATTGTTTAGTAATCGTGAACAACAGAGAATACTAGAAATCTGTTGGCCTTGGCTGTATCATTCCTCTATCGACTTCAGCTCATAATGCCAGATCACCAATTGTGAACAAGGAGGCACAAATATAAATTCAGTAATGGGAGAGAACATCTAAAATGAGAAGCAAACATAGAGAAGGGACCATGAAGCATGCCAAATGTGGTTTACTGTCTTTCTGTTCTTAAATTTATAGCATAGATACAGGACCATGAAGTTCATACCATAGCTTGTGCTCCATAAGAAGCAAACATCCCACTATACTGTGGATCTGTATATGGATGTGAAGTCAAAACCTGAAAAAGTTAAGAGAACTCAGAATTCTGAGTAAACAGAAGTTGGAACCAGGTGAAGCAAAGTCCAAGAGACATTTAGCTGTCAATGGAATACAACAGTGAGTGCTCACAAATGTGCACATTGAGCATGCACTAGAAAAACAAGTGCATTTGTGCACACAAGGGAAACAAACAGGGGGGGGGGATCTTACAATTGAGTGGCCAACAAGTTCCATCTGGGAGTTTGGTTCAAGGTATCCGCCCATGGTAACAGTTGTTGGTGATGGAATGTGTTTGAGATGGTGTTCTTGTTCATTACTTTCATCTGGACAAGAAAAGAAACTTTAGCCATGTCATGGGTGGTGTCCTCACCTGACAAAATGTGACACTTGCAACAATATCATATGTCTAAAAGAAAAGGGTACATCTGAATTTCTAAGAAACAAGGGGCAAACATGCCATATACATTTCATTCTGTTGAAGATTAGAAGTAATCAAGGCACCAGTAATCAACACAAAGTAAGCATTCACGAACAATTTTCTATCAAAGTACAAATAAACCCATAACACATGCATTTATTTCAAAATATTGTTCTCAGGAGGAGGGATTTATGGACAGCTGCTACAATTTATCCCTTCAATTTTCTGCATCCGATGCAGAACATTGAGTAGAGTCACGTCTTCCTACCAAAATCTGGGTAGTGGCAAAGAGAAGGTAGTCTAGCATACCGCTACTGGCTGAGAACAAAATATAGTGGGGTAAAAGAGAAGACTAGAATAAAAGGAAGACATTGGTCCAGTTCAACTTGCAACGTGTTTGGACATTGGACATGGAATTCAAAAAGGAAACAAGGTAGTATTAAAGATTTTATAAACATAATATTTATCTTACAGCAGGATGAGACAAAAAAAGGCCTTCAAATTTTTCTTTCCCTTGAATTATTCTCCACAATTGAAATTTTTTGAAGACATTTATAACCTTCAAGAAATTGCTTGGAGCACAAACTGACAGTATCAACCTGATGTTTCCCCTGTCTAACCAACCAAAAGCAAAAGGCGAGATATTTTAAATGAACTTGTGAATCCTAAACTCAAAAAAAAAAAAATGTAAGGATTAATTGTTAACCAAAAAAAATTACAAGAACATCTGCCTGCTAAAAAAGACCTACCCTTCCTGCACTCCTAAAAGTAAGGAGCAAGGTTAGATCTATACAACGGGGTGCCAATACACTACATTCAAAATGAAAACCAGACAGATTCATTATCACACAGAATTTAGCCACCATAACAGTGCGACCATTTTGTTGTAGTCAAACTTAAGAATTGATCCAGGCTGAACAAAAATAACTACGAGGGAAATACTATTACATGAATTCATGTGCCAGTTTCAATTGTGAGTGAAAATTACAAGTTTTGAGTTTGATTATTCTCAGGAGCTCTCCATCATTTTTGAATGAGTGCCCGGCATCCATATCACCAAAGTAAATGAATATGATACCCAGGGTGAAGTAAAAGAGGCAGTATCCTAGCAATGTCGATAAACTTTATCCACAATGGAATATCACCAATCCTTTCCTTTCTTTTCCTCTTGTACAAGATAGAATCTTGTTCTTTCAAGCTGATTTCTCTAATTTCTAGAATAAACCTTTCATGTAAAAAATGTGAAGAGTGAGTAAAATATGCATACTGGAACAAGTTTGTGATGCAAACCATAAAAACATGGAATGCTTGGTTTAAATTCAATGGACCATGTTAAAGACGGGGGAACATTCTATTGATCACTCACATTGAGAGAAAAGCACAATTGGAATGCCCTGGTGACACTCTTTTCAAACAGTTATCTTATGCTGACTGTTAAGGTAATAATAATGTCTTCGTGCAAACATACTTGCAAAACAAAGAGATGGGTTCAAGGATTACTACCAGATTGCGATGTTACATCGGTCTGCATGTCTTTGTTCACCATAGCTCCTTTCTGTAAGCCAGTATTAACTTGTGATTGTATTGCTGCATTCGCAAGAGAACCATTTAGGTTCTCTACTGAAGACAATTTTGATGCAGTGTCACCTAAAGAGGGACTGTTCCCCACATCACGCCACCAAGGTTGCGAGTAAATGTTTGTTTGGAACGGGCTCGGTCCACTGTGGTCTAAACGTCGATCGTCTTTTTCAGATTTTGCCGGCATCATTCACAACGTCCTCCTAGAACATAAAAATTTCAAAAAATCCTAAATTTTCAATAATTTAATAAAAATAAAATACGACAGATGACACGCTGCAAAAGATATGCAAAATTCAATCTCCATTGAATTACTCATCACCACACATCGCCAAAAGAAGAGAGAGGGAGAGAGAGAGAGAGAGAGAGAGAGAGATTTACAGAAGACTTCATTTCAAGCTTTTTAGCAAAGAACAAATTTATTCAAACTTCAACAGCTTTAAAACAAAACTAGGCTTAACAGGGGAAAAGACGCCAAATTTTAGCTCAATTCAGCTATGATTTTCATCAGGATATCCTAAATCCACTCCAACCTTTTAAATTTCACAGCACAAAATAATCAAACGAAGCAAAAGTCTAGCTCTAAATCCCCCTTCTACTTGAAGAACAGAGCTAAAAAATTTCCAATTTTTTCTTCTTTCCCACAAATTTTCTAGCAAGCCAGATACAGAAATTCCCCAAAGAACAAAACTTTATCATCAAAAACACAAAATGAAGATGCAAGCAGAGAGAGAGGAAGGATGGAGGAGGAATTGGGAGAATTGCTTACTGTGAAATTGGGAAGCCCTAAAGGAGCTTGAATTTTTGGAGAATCTATAGGAAAGTCATTGATTTCGGTCCATCTTTATTTATTTTTCTGAGTGCAAGGGAAACCTCAACAGAGAGAGAGTGTCATTGTGATGAAGAAAGATGTATATAAAATAAAAAAATACTGTTTTGGATATTTCAGGAATAATAAAAATTCATTTTTTTATTTTTTATTTTTACAGCTCACGCAAAGGTCGTTTTCTTTGTCTGTTCTTCGGAAGAAAATTATAAATTTAAGAACACAAGGTATCTCGACTTTTTGGTATGACAAAATCACCCTTGGGTCAACTCAAAGCTATCCTCTTTGTTTCTTTCCTTTTCTTTTGTTCTTTGCGTCTGATTGAAAATTTAGAGAAAAAATATGTTTTTACCCAGAGACAGATAATTATATTATACAAAATAAAAAAATTACATAATAATTTATATTCGCTCAATTATTTTTCTTAAGCTATAATAGCGAGGCTCTATAATACTGTTGCTATAATCATATTTATTAATATTATCATTCTTTATATAAAAAACAAAATCCAAGGATTCCATTTAGAGTTGAATACAAACCTAGCATTGTAAAATTTCATTTTTTATGTTTTTTTAATTGAATTAATTGATTGAAAATGGTAGAAATTATTTTTTAAAATTTATTTATGATATCGATACATTAAAAATATTAAAAAATTAATTTAAAAATAAAAAATACAATTGTGCTCCAAATATATATAAACACCACTGAATTCATTGTGGAGTTCGTACCTTCTTTTAACAATAGTGAAGTGGATGTGCAATAATTGCTTTTGATTCCCAAATGGTCAGTCTAAAATGGATTGTCTTGGAAATTTAATTTATCTGGAGAAAATGTCATGGAACTGCTGCATGGATATTAAAAAGAATCATTAGAATTTCCTATGATGCATAGAGAGCCCTTGAAATGGAAGCTTCTAGGATAAAAATGGATGCCAAATAGGTGATGTTTCCAAAAAGTGTACCTAAAATCTGAAACCACATCGCTTCATCTCCTTTGACCTCGGAGGAAAAGAGGTACAGTAACTGAAATCTAACCCAAGTACCAGACCAGACCAGACCAGACCAGGCATTTATCGAATCCCTAAAAAAAAAAAACATACAGCGCAGCAGACATGTGAAAGAACGTGTAGTTTTTATTTTATGCTCAATATAAGGGGAAAATAAACAAAAAGAAAACAAGTACAAGCAGTTTTATGTCCAAGTTTAGTAGTTAGTAGCACAGCAGGACCAAGTTGTCCCACAGGTGAGGAACATTATGATAACGTTTTCTTCCAGGAGTTGTGGAGTTTCCTTTACCTTTTACAAATGCTTGACTACTAAGTTTAGTTCTTAACAACCATTTGACATATAGAAGTTTTTAGCTGATAAGTAACTATCCCACTAGCAGCATTGAGTGAGAGTGGGTCTGATCCTCGCTTTTTGCAGATCTTGTGTTGCTTGCAAAACCAATATTGTATGCACCACACCAGGCTCCTCCATTTTCTAGGGTTTTCTTTACTGCGGGATACTCCCCATCATACACTCCTTACAACTATGATTGTTTTTGTTTCCTTTCCTCTGTATACGCACCTTGTTAGCATTTCTCCTGCAAATCCTTTGTAGCCCTCGCAAGGCAGTGCTATATATAGAATCGAAACTCAAGCTTTCGGCTTTCTATCTTGTATTTTTTTCATATGTTACAGGGATATCGAAGATCAAATAATTACAAGTTTAAATTATATTTTTTTATAATTAATAACATAAGATAAATTGGGTTTGTGTAGATTTTAAGATTAAAAAAACTTTCAATTAAAAATATATGTATTATAAAATAATAAAAAATAAATATTGAGATTTAACCTATGAATTTAACTTATTATGTCAAGAATATTTTTTTGATATAATCTTAAAGCTCAAACAAATTTCTCATTCTTTTAATTACTTGACTGTTTATGTTTTATGGTATAGTAGTTTCTACAAGCTTCCAGATGAAACAAAGCAGATTCTCTTGCTATAATTGGTTGTAAAAAGAGATGAGCCATGGAGTTTTGGGCTCTTGGTTCTCACTGTATATTGAGATTTAGTTGTTAATTATTTTTTTTCAATTTATGTCTTAATTAACTCTGGTAATATTAGTGTTTACGGCTGAGATTTCTAATTCCAGTCCTTAATTAAGTCGTGAAGAGTTTATAATTTTGTGCCCTAAGTCAAGGTCTTTAATTACAATAATAACGAAAATGATCGATAATTGTGCGAAGAAGAATTCAATTTTAAAAAAGGGGGATGATAATTAGTGACGGTAGGGAGCAGGGGCAGTTTGGGCATGATGCTTACAGCGTGGTGCGAAGATTCTTTTCTTGCATAAGGATTTTAAAAGGAAAAAAAAAACAGAGAGAAAAAGCAGAAGGGCCATGAGAGACTTTGGAGAGTTAAATTTGTTTTATTTTATTTTTTTCGTTTTTTAATTGCAAGAGCCGACGCTTGTGGTGAAGCCACTACGTGTCAGAATTGTAGTGATTTAAACTGGAGCCAACCAACTTATGCCTTGCCACGTTGTTCACACGCATAAAGCAGTTGCCAAACCCTAAACAGTAACATTTGGGATCTTAACGGCGTTTGATGACGGCATTCTTGTCCTCATCCTGGGTAGCAGCCACACATAATTGAGATTGGGTACTATAAAAGCTAGTTTTTTGCTTTTTATTTTTTTTTATTCTATCCACGAAACTTAACCTCAACGATGAAAACAAACACATTATAAATAAAAAAAAGTTAATTAATCGTAATTATGACTTGGCCAGTTCTCTGTTTATAGCATGATTTATTTTTGTGTTTTAAAAATAATTTTGAAAAAAATAAAATAAATTTATTTTTTTATATTTTCAAGTGGTTTTAATATAATAATTTTAAAACTATATTATTTTAATATATTTTTAAATAAAAAATGCTTTAAAAAATAACAAAAATACTAGAAAAGCAGTTTAATCCCTTTTATCTTTGATTTAAACAAAACAGGCAAAATCCTGTGATGGGGGGGAGAGACAGAAATAAGCAGTAGACTTCAATGTACCTATTGAGAGTGTCGGGCTCCGGGAAGGCAGCGGGAGAGGACGGAAAAGACTTGCCCTCCCGGACAAGTTAAGTGTATGTATATTGACTTTTTAAGCAATAATCAAATGTTTCATGTTTGACTGGGTAAAGAGATTTATTTTCTCGCATGATTCTCTGATTGAAGTTTATATTTAAAAAAAAAAAAAACTGTGATCTTTATTATTATATAAGATAAAATTTTAATCTCAATTGAAACACAAATTACATTCTTACAATCAAATCATATACATGTTTAATAAATAGAGTGGAATATAGCAATTTGGATTTATTTTTTAAAATATTTTTTGTTTGAAAATATTTTAAAATAAAAAATAAATAAAAGTAAATAAATTTTAATCTATTTTCATTAATTTCCACCCAACGCTCTGTACAGAGGTAGACCTCACTGCAATCAAGCCAGCACCTGAGATTATATAAATAATATACAATCTCTTACCAGCTTCTCTGGTAATCGATGTGTATGAGATTTAGTATTAAATCAATAATTAAGCATCCCATCTAATAAACGTGTTCCGTAGATTGTGGTGTTATCTTCAATCAGATGAATTATCAATCTCGCTCCTCGTTAATTTGTTACTGGTTTTAACAATATATTACATCACCCCTTATAAATAAAGAGGGATTTGGATTTGAAAGGCAAGTTG
>Ga0325404_1002212_pt1 | contig 20837 bp, 9 predicted proteins | sample PopdelMetagenome_18_FD_205664 | JGI IMG/M metagenome (GOLD analysis project Ga0325404, IMG submission 205664) | Populus deltoides microbial communities from Bellville, Georgia, United States - Xylem-Control-R1 | ecosystem: Host-associated > Plants > Phyllosphere > Stem > Wood/Secondary xylem... | reverse complement strand
TCACTGCGATTTTCTTCTGAAATTTCGTATATTCAGCGATGTAATTATGGAACATGCTGTAATTAATTATTCAAAGGGTATGAAGGATATTGAAAACTCTTTATATGTTTTAAATGGATTTTTTCATATATATTTCATACTTGCCATTTAACGTTATCTCATCAGAACTGAAAGCATGAAACACAATTATGTGTGTTTTATTTTATTTATATACTTGAGAAATTACGAATCACTTAGTTTATAAATAGCTACAATAACTATGTATTGGACCAAATCTCGAAAGAACATCTCATGGGCTAAAAAATCTCTCGAAGATCCGTTTCAGGCCAGAGACCACTTAGGTGTCTGTTCTCATTTCGTGAATCATAAGCGACGAGACCGACGAGAGTTGGAGAATTATACTCCTAATTATGTTTGGATTCGAGGCCTTAAGGCCATGATTCGAGTGTTGTAAATTCAATTTTATGATGTAACTTATTTCCAATTGTACTACAGCTTCAAACATATCCAAGAGCTCGCAGTCAAAGATGATTCAGTTATTCATTAAAATGATAGTTATCAAACATCGCTCGAGCTTCTTGCTAAGAGATCAGATTCCAAGGTACATGGTTATTCTGGGTAAACTTGAAAAAGTTAAAAAAATATATTTAAAATTTTAATATTTTATATAAAAAATTAATAAAAATAAACTATATATGTTATAAATAATAAAGTTTAAAAGAATATTTTTTTTAAAAAATTTATCCCACATTGAAAAGATACTATCTTATTTTTTTAAATTGAAGTATTTAAACCAAAAATATTTTTTATCCCACGTTAAAAAAATATAATTTTTTTCTTGTGAACATAGAGTATATATACAAAAGAATTTTAAATCCCACGATAAAAAAATAAAATATTTTTCTTGTATTTATATAGTTAGCTTTGAAATAAGTTAGTAACTAACTGAAAAATATGAAAAAAATAGAGGTTTCTAGCTAGAAAAAAAAACACATTTGAAAAAAAAAAAGATTTCTACCGGATTTTGTTTAGCCACCCTGGTTTCAGGTTGAACTGACAAATCGATTGATTTTCTCTGAGCCAATTGCAGGCTCAAGTTTTCAATAAAATAGATTTGGTCAGGGCTCTGAATCACTTAGGTCCTGGCTAACTTATTAGGTCAGGTCGAGTCTAATAATTATGATTAAATCGATTCAAAAAATAAGGACACCTTCGCTCTTATTCAGCACGTCTTGATTCATAACTTAAAAAAGTACATTATATTTGTTTAAAACAGATTATATTATGCAGGAGTAATTATAGAAATAAGAAATGATTTGCATGCATACTTATAAAACTCATTCTATAGTTGACCCGGAGTAAGACCCAAGTTTCTGATAAAAAAATTAACTCAGGTTGATTTATTTATTTTTTAAAAAAATGCACTAAAACGAAGAAGTTTTGAGGAAAAGAATTTCAAAAACATCAACATGTTTTACTTTGGGTTATGGGTTAACCCAATTTTTTGATCGGGTATGGATAGTCAATTCCTTATCTTATTTTTTTCAACTCAGACTAGTCTAAATTCTAGATTAACTAGGTCATAAAGACTGACCCGCCAAGGCGTTCCAAGTTTTATAACTAGGCTTATATATGTTAGCAACTCCTAACTGCTAATATTTTTTAATTTATAACATAGAGAGAGAGAACATGGATGATAATTTAATTTGAACTCAATGCATATCGACCCAACCTGAATTAATTATTATTGTTTGGATAGTTACCTTACATGATGGGTAATGTATATGTTATGGATATTGTCAAAATCATCCCAATAATCATTTAAACCTAACCTGAAAAATATATTTATATTATATAGATATATTTACGGAACATTTAATTTTTTAATACAATATCACATACACACACAGAATCCTAAAGGGAAAAGGGACTATATTGTAGCTATATGAACAAAATATTATTCATTGTAATAATATAATGATAAAATTGCTCTTGAATCATAAAATTTTTAAACTAGGCTTTGGGAACAAGGTGGTTGTTTTATTATAATATAATTGTCCTTTAAAAATTATATAGGGTTAGATTAATCATTTCATTTTTTATTCTATGATAAAAGTACTAATTTAACTATAGAATAAAAAAATAGATTATCTTTCACTTAGTCTTTTTAATTTTTTCAAAATAATATAAATACTTTATTACTCTTTAAGTCAAAGTTAAATAAACTCTGTTAAGGGTTTTTTTGGTCTTTTAACCATGATTTCTTTTTGTAATAACAAGTTAGCTCAGGGGCATTATTGTACTTTAGTAAATGTTATATATTAAGAAAAAACTCGTTGACTTGTGTCATGTACACACCAGAAAGTAGGCGACACATGGGGGGTCATCTGACCACTAAACACCGTCTTCATCGACTGCGTTGGAATCCTCATGGCGCCCTCTCCGCGATAAGATAACGCGTGTTCCAAAATTTTCTATTTTCTCCCTTCTTCTCTCCCTCTCTCTCTTCTCCTAGATTTTCATGTCAAACCTTTAAAAATTTCAAAACAATCCTTTAATTTATTATTATTTTAGATTTGGTCCCTATTTTTTATTATAATTTTTTTATCTTAAATAATTTATAAAATTAGGATGGGTTGTCAATTTCATCCCCCTTAACTTATTTTCATCTTTTAGATTCGGTTTCTATTGATTGCTATTTGTTTTGTTTGAGATTATTTTTTAAATTGATTTTGTTTGACAATTTCATCCTTATTTTTCCTATCAAATTTGATTCTTATTCTTTTGATTACTATTGTTTTTTTTTTTTTTTTCCTTTGGTGAGGTTTTTTAAATTGTTTGAAAATAAAGCTTCTTGATTAAACCCAGATTCAAGGTTTTATGGGTTGTGAGTTTTAAAAACTTGACCAAATTTAGAAGGTTCGCTAGAGTTTACTTGATTTTTTATTTTACTTTGTTTAAACTATTTTTTTCTCGTTTCATCATTGAATATTTATTTAATTGAAGATTGAATTTTTTTTTTCAACTTGTGTTTTGTCAAAGTTTTTGTTGGTTTTGAAAATTACACAATTATATCATGTTTTTATTTATTTATCATTCCTTGTGGGATTTTTTGGCTAATTTTTTAAATTGATATTTTTTTTTACGATTTTATCATTCAATATTTGAAATGATTTTTTTAAAACAATTTACTAGATTAGAATTCTTCTTCTATCTTATCTCTCTTTATTTTTTTTATCTTTCAAATTTAGTTTCTATTTTTTTATTGCTATTTTTTTAATTGAGATAAATTTTTAAATTTGTTTTTATTTATTTTATTTCTTTAGGATTTTCAATGATTTGGAAAATGACCCTGGTTTTCTCAGCTCTTTTTCTTTATTTTTCTTTTTATTTAAGCCCAAGTTTAGGTTTTAATGGGTTGTGAGTTTTTTTGACTTCCGTCTCTTTTTTTAAGTTGATATTTTTTTAATTTCATCATTTAACATTTATATATATATATATATTGATTAAGCTCTATTTTTTTATATGCCTTCAATATGATTTTTTAACTGCTATTTTTTATAGTTTCATAAGTTTCTTTTTTCTCTTTAGGTTGGTCCATATATCAATATTTTTTCTTAGTCGAGTTTATAGCTCGAGTCATATTTTTTTAAAACACGCTTGCATCATATGAATGTATTTTTTTTCTTGATAAAAAATGTTTTCGGTCACGGCCCACAAACTAGTGTATATATAGATGAAGACATTGATAACCATTCCATGCTAAAATCAACTTCCTGTATTTATTTTAATTTACCAAAGCAAAAAAATAGCCTTAATGAACTGGGTATTTGAAAAGAAATTAAAACAATTGAATCTCTTTTTTGTCATAACAAAATAGAATCTTTAAAACTATAGAATAGCACAAACAAAAACTAATGAAACCTAGCAAATATTGTCCCTTTCCAAAATTGTATGAGCACATAGGGCAGTTAAAAGAAAATATGTCGACAAAATCTAGGACAATAAGCAGAAACTAGAAGCAAGGACCTAGTACTCTTGCAGCAAGCATAGTACCTTTGATTGTTTCTTTAGCTTAATAATCACACATACATCCAAAAGCTACTATCTATTAACAGCAACAACACACCTCTGCAGCAGCAGCAACAGGAGACAGCAAGAACAGCACCACAGGATTCTTATTCTCGTCAATTACCATTCTGAATTAACACCTCCAACGGCTACTATTCAGAATGGTAATTAACCATACATGGAAATCACAGGAATCAACAGCTACCTCAACCAACGGCTACTTCTCAAAGAAGGAAACTACAGCCATGACAGATCTTTCATAGAAAGAAACTACAGCTACCTCATATAGAAACAAATCAATATATATAAATAAGGAATATTGTATTCATAGAAAGAAATAAGTGATGAAGTTAATTACTACTCTATATATAAAGAGTATCCTGTACAAATTCAGAATGGTAATTGACGAGAGTGAGGATCCTGTGGTGCTGCTGCTGCTGTCTCGTGCTGCTGCTGCTGCTGCAGAGGTGTGTTGTTGCTGTTAATACTATCAACAAAACCATCAAAAAAAACTCTCTAATATTCTGACTGGAAATTTTCCGGAGAACTAAAGGCATATAGATCAAATTTTACAAAACAAGGCAAAACACATGTTAGAAAACTAGAAAGATTCATGATTTAGAGATAAAAAAAGATTATACATTTCTTGGCTAGCAGTACTGTCCCAAAACCTAGCCATAATCATTTTTTTTTTTTGTAAATCCTGATAAAATATTGGATTCTCCAACAACAAGATCGCCTAATAATGAGACGATCGAGATATAATTCTAATCTTTTTAGAACAAAAACCGACCGGTTCAAATCGAACCAAAAACATGTTCAAACTAATCGGTTTTGATTCGGTTATTTTAGAACAAAAACTATTTTTTTGGTTTGACTTGGTTTTTTCAATTTGACTCGGTTTTTTCGGTTTGGCTCTGTTTTTTTTTGTTTGGGTTCGGTTCGATTTTTTTGATTTTAAGCTTATCAAACTGAAACCGAACCGGTCTGTTTTTTAAAAATTCTAATCGATTTAATCAGTTTTTTTTCATGGTTCGGTTATTTCAGTTATTTTTTTTTCTAGTTTTCTTGATTTAATCGGTTTTTCGGTTTTTTTCTTACCCCTAACCAAGATTAGGTTAACATCTAACAGCAACAAATCTTCTAGTGAAGCGGGAGGCATGCTAGGGTGCTGGTGGTCTCCTAATTATTTGAAGTTTGTTAGGGCAGTGACCTGCCAACCATGAATCAGGCTCTGCCTCGACATCTTAGGAAACATCTTTCTGAATGTCTTCCTTAAGCAAGATTTGCAATAAAGCACCACCTGCTAAAGTCATCTTTTGCAAGTGGGGTCTCCTGAATCTCTCTATGTAAGAAAAGAAGAAGAAAAAACTTGCACAAGTACTGCAGCTGATTGTGGGGTGGTTAGTAATTGCCTTAGCTAACCAGACCACACATATTTACCAAACCAATCATTTTTAGCTTCTCTTTGTCAGTTCAGCAATTGATTCCAGAATTCTTATAGTCTAGGCATTTTAGAACTCTTTATATCATTTCTCGTGCTATGTTGCGGTGTTAGATAAAAAAAATTAAAAAAAAAATATTAAAATGTTATTAACATGTTTTTTAACAAAAAAAAAAAAAATTTTAATTATATGAGGATTGATCTTATATGATCTTGTCAACTTAACAAATTTAAAAACAACTCAAATGACAGATAAAAATGCAATTTAACTTTAAAAAAATCAAAACAACATCTTTTTCTAAATATTAAAACGATAATATATTAGATGAACTTTGATCAACTCGGGTTAACCTGTCAAATCTACTACCCAGATCATGAAACCATGATAACCCAATAAAAAACAAACAGAAAAATTATTAAACTCAATTCTTAATCAGCTCATTGTTGAATGATGAAGTTTAAATCAAAATTCAACTAAAAAAATAAGTCGAGTCAACTCGGTTTAGCCTGTCAAACATGATTCATAAGACTATGATAACTTTATAGAAAACGAATCAAAATAAATTATGAAACTCAATTCTCCGAGATGGAGTCGATGAAAGCAAATCCAGTTTGGGACTTCGTTGACCTTCCACCAGGGCCTCAACCAATCGGTAACAAATGGGTTCTTAAGATTAAACGCAAAGTGGACATATTTATTGAAAGGTATATGTGACTTGCTTTACATAAAAAGGAGGGAGTCCATTAAAGGTAAAAAATAATCAGAGTCAACATGGATAACCCGCAAAATTTGCGATCATGGTTACGAGACTAATATAACTCCATAGAAAACAAATCAAAATAAATTATGAAGTTCTATATACAGTAAACTCAATATTTAATGATAAAATTGAAACATAAAAGCCTAAAACATTTGAGAATCAAAATGAAAAAAAAAAACTTAGCTTTTAACTATTGATTGCTACAATGAAAATTGAAGCTCGTTTAGTATAGTATTTGTTAATAATAATAATAATAATACCAAATTTATTTATGTAGATTTGAAGGAAACTTACTAGTGATGTGAGAATTTACTTTTTTATCCCTAGATTAATTACTTCAATACTATCATTGTAAATATTGTTAAATTAATTATGAGAGTCCAACATGGAAGAAAAGAAAGAGAAAATTATTTTCTTTCAAAGTAAAACTTTGTTTTTATATGTCTTATGTCCCTGTACATATAAGTAGATAAAACAATATTTTTTTTTAGTAATTCTTCTAAATATTTGGACCGGACACATTCTAATAGGCGAATGAAGCCTACCCAAATAAGCAACAATCTACTTGAATGTATTGATGCATCGATTCAATTCCAACAAAACTTCTTTCTTTAGTAGAAACTTGTGCAAACGCATTACGAAATAGTTGTTGTGGTGCACACGCCTCAGATCTCACTCATACCTATTCGATTATTGGGACATTGCCATAAATGTTTTCGACCGTCTGCAGCCACCATCGACCCCTACGGCCCTACCCTTTCTGTCAAGGGTCAGTGCCCAAAGCCGGAAGGGAGCTGGGAAGGATACGTTTCCGAGATTGAAGATATTTGTTTTTTCTTGTATTGCTTCGATTTCATTTTCTTGTCTCTGTTAATAAGAAAATAAAAAATAGAGGGCGGGAGGAAATAAATAAGACAATATTGTATATTTATTAGAAAAAGCCAACAGATTTGAAATTGTTAATAGATATTAGAAAAAAAACAATTGTATATTTAATATTAAGAAGCCAGAAATAACTTTTTTAAATATTTTTTTTCTTCTTATGTCAGCCCTAATGTGCAAGCACTATGCATTTCCCCATAACGACATGGAGATATGTGACGAAAGCAGCAGTTTTCAGGACATTTTTTTTTCAAATAATTTCTTGAAGACGTGTTAAAAAAACAAATGATATAGTGCAGCTACTGTCGATTGTGTGCATTAACAAAAGATATATCCAAGTTTGTTTCCAACGCTTGGGAAATACAGAGTGCATTCCACGTATAGTATGACTCATTTAAATTAAAAAAATTATTTCTACATATATAAAATTATGTGGTTATTAATATAATAATTACTGAAAACTTATATAATTTTTAATTTTAGGGCTCGTGGGATTACTTAATGTGCGCACAAGCTAATTCGGATACCCAAGTTAATAATAATAATAATAATAATAAAAAGACTCACCTAATGTACAATTCATTTGACTTACATAAACTTATTGTACGAGTCAGCAAACTAACACTCAGGCATTTTTTTAAGTAATATATTTCTACACATAAAATTGGAAACCAAAGATAATTATTTCCAGGTTAATTAGATATTTTTATTTTTTATAAAAAAAATTATATACATATATAGATTTTTTAATGTATTTCTATAGTTTTAAAAAATAAAATTGAAATATTGTTTTCATGAATACATATAATTAAATAAATCAAGAACCATATGAATAATGCCACATTGAAAAAACACATTTCAAAAACTAAAATCAACTCGAAATAAAAAATCAACTCGAGATCAGATTTATTTTTTTATGAATTTTAAAGGTAAAAAACACCTAATATGAGCTCTTATAATCAAATGAAACTATTTGATACAAATATTGTCTATTTTGGTGGTTTAAATCAGTGTCAACGACTTGTTTTTCTCTCTATTGCCAGAATCTAGCAACCTCTCTCTTCTCTTAACCAGGGACTAAAAAATAACAAAAAATAAATTTTTATATCAAAACTGAATCTGAAAAATATTGAGGTACTAAAATTGTATAATTTGCATTATTTTTTTAAGTTTGAGGACCTAAATGTAATTTTTTAAAAACTTATGGCCTGCCACCCATGTTTGACGCCTTTTTCATTTTGGTTCCTTTTCTGTCAATCCCACCTTTTCATAAAAAATCAAAATCAATTGGTCTTTAATTAGGATTAAATCGCCAAAAATAAAAGTTTAAGGATCAAAATAAAAAAATAAAAAACTTTACACAGTTTATCCATAATAATGTGTGAGAGGATAAACAATGAATATATAATGATAAACCCATATGTTTTAGAATTATTCTTAATACTTAATAGTTAATGTCACCTGTATATTACTAAAGAACTAGTGGTTCTAGAGTATCTAATGATATCTCCACTTCTTTCTATTATATTTTTTAGTTTCACGACTAACTAATCTTTTTTTTAGATTAAAATGAACGTTCAGGCCAACTTGTACCTCGACTAGTTCTATAGGCCCTGAAGTTTATTAGAGAATAATATAAATTATATCTTGGGACATCACCTAACAACTTAAGTTATTGGGTTGAGATGATTCTTTGACATGGTACTAGAACCTTGATGATTAAGTGGTTATGAGTTCGAATCTCACCGCTCTCATTTATTTGATAAAAATCAAGTACAAAATAATGCGGACATGTGCAAGTTTCAAGCCCAAAGGACTTTTACTTGAGGGGTTGTGTTAGAGAATAATATAAATCATTTATTGGGACCTCACCTAACAGCTTAAGCTATTAGGTTGAGATGGTTCTTTGATAAAGTTAATGACTATGAAAGCCTTCAGTGACCCTGAAGTTTGTGAGACTCGAACTGGTGATCACTGGAAAGCAAATGCAGGATCTGATCAATTGAGCTATACCTCTCAAGATTCAATCAACTAATATCTTAATTATAGACATCGGGGGTTGGTTGAGGTCATGCGGGTTAGCTATTTTTTGAAATGTCAAAATAATATTTTTTTTTAAATAATATTTTAAAAACTTAACAGGTTTTGATTAATGTTTCTACAGTAATTTTACCACATCAATTAGATTTTGTTTATTCTTTATTCAAAAGGGAAAAATTCATAAGGAATGACGATAGCAACCGACCAACAAACAAGCTCATAGATTTAGAGTGTGTTTGGTATTGCGGTAGCTGTTGTGGTTGTGGCTTGAAAAAAGTTGTTTTTATAAAAAGTACTTTTAGTTGAGGTTGGTTTGAAAAAATAGGTGTTTGGTTAAAACTGTGGTTAAAATTGAGATTGAAAAAAAAGTAGTTTAATGTGTTTGGTTAAGAATGCTTTTGAAATTGAGGTTATAAAATAATTTAAAAATATATATATATATATATATATATATATATATATATTAATATTGATGGTTTTAAATTTAAATATTGTGGATTTAACTATTACTATTACATCATGAAATAAATCATACTTTATATATATATAAAATTTATTATTCCATTAAACTATCTACAATTCCACTACGTACAAAATTCATCCGACAATAACTATAAAATAGATAAAATATCATCAGGAATAAAATTGAGATTACAGTACGAATAAATTTAATTCACTCTAAACTAATTTTTTTTAAATAAAAATTAATGTTCACATTCACGTGAACAGTGCAAGTGAAATCAATTAACTGCACTGGTTTTTTTGAAGAAAAAAACACTATTAACTGATTTTTCAAAAAAAAAATGTTAACTGATTTTTAGAAAAAAAAAGTTAATTGATTTTTCGGGTAATAAAAAACACTATACACTTTAGTGAACATTGGTACTGTGGAGGGATGTTGTACTGTTCACTGAACATTGCAGCATGGCGCAGCCATAAGAAGCAGGTAGGACCTGCTTTTGTTTTTCATGCGTTTCAAACGCATAATTTGGTAGGACTTATGACTAGGAATTTATGTTTTTTTATTACCAAACGTTGTTGCATTTGCGTTTTAAGCAAAACGCAGACGCAATAGCTTAAACAAACACTCTCTTAAATATACAAAATCTAGATTCACGGACTTAAAAAATAATTATCTACTATATCTAAAAGAGTTGGGGGTGTAGTGAAAAATGGAGGTGGCTTCTCTCTCTCTATCTCTCTTTTTTTCTTTTGTATTTTCCTTTCTTTTTTTTCATTTTATTTTTTAATTCTTTTCTCAATATCATTGTTAATTTATCTATATAAATTATTTTGGTTTATTTTCTATGGGGTTATTACGGTCTCAAACAAATATCTTGATATTTAATTTGTACTTAATTTTACAAACGTCTATTTTTATTATCGTATAATTAAGTAAAAATAGTTTTGAAAAACTAGGTTCTTAAATCCAATTGATTCTATCACCTAAATCTTGGATTTGACAAGTTAAACCGTGATGCCTGGATTGATCTAATATATTATCGTCTCATTATTAAAAAAGATCATCTTAAATTTTTTTTAATTAAATTATATTATTTACTGGTCTTTTAAGTTGTCTTTGAAGCTCCAAATTAAAAAAAAAATCATCTTAATATTTTTTTAAAATCAAATTACATTTTTTACTGTCTTTAGGGTTGCCTTTAAAGCTCCAAATTAATTGGATCATATCCATAAAACATTTTATAGAAATAATTAGAATTGTTGCATTGTATAGTGGCCTATTGCATTGTGTTTTTGGTAATGGAAATGATTATATTGGAAACAAATCCCTTTGTGATACATACACAATTGCAAAACGACGTACAAAATCGAGTTTTGTTTTTATGATGGCCCAGACTTATCTCACATTACTGTACAGAAGCTGAAAACATTGCAGGAGGCCAGTTGAGAGAGTGGTTGGTCCATTGACAAGGATTACTCAAGTATGGTTTTTAACTCATGTATTCTTAATGGAGCTGATCTGGGACAAAAGGTAATATTTTTTTTGTTCAAATCCCAAGTTGTTCATTATTTCTCTCTTCTGTTCTTACAAATAAGTATCTTGCATCATGATTTCAAGATTGTTAGCCAGATGGTATTCATGTGTGGTGCCTGGTTCAATGTTCTGCTATCTGCCTCCAATTTTTGCTTTCATTTTCAAGCTAATATCATAGCATGGTTGCATTAGTAATTAATTATTGATCAAACTTCAAAGTTCATTTGTTGAATCTCTAGTGATGGCAAAAAAATAATAATTAATCTGCTACCAGGCCAACTTATTCGTACCCCGACTAATCCCACGAGTCCTGAAGTTAACGACCATGTAAGGCTCCAGTGATAATCATATCAGCAATCACAAGGCTCGAATCTAAGACCACAGTAAAAGCAATCCTCGTGATTCTAAACTCCTACCATTAAATAATCTAAAAATAATTAATGGTTTTTTTTGTTGAATATAATGCTTGACACGCCTCTCTTTGTCTCCTTCTGTTTTGTTTTTTTCTTAAAAAAAATAAAAATTCTTCTTTGTTGAAATTCTATATATTAGCATAGAGGAACAAGTGATAAGTCGAGCTCATTGGATGGGTGCGGGCGCTCCTCGCCCCCATCAAAGTGGAGACTTTAGCATTGCGTGGTACAATTGAGAAGCAAATGACAGAAGCATAAATAGACAAGTATTATTTATTTAATGAGTATATAAGCCAAATTGTCGAAGGAATTATGTTGTCTCTCTTTGCTTGCTGTGTTTTTCTTCTGTTTCCTATACGTTTTTAGAGGTTTTTCTGCTCTGTTGAATCGAAGTCCTTTGCTTTGCTTTCCCCTTCTTTTCCTACTATTTTTATCAATTTTTTGGAGACTTTTTTAATGTGTCTTTTGGTTCAAAATTTGTCTGTTTTCATCAAGCTGTTGGATTTTCTTCTTTGCTAATAATGATATTCATTTATGTGTCGCTCTCTGATTCTCTGTTTTTGGACTTTGTTAGGTAGTCTACTTTTAGTCAATAACCCCTTTCTCTGTCGAAACAGTTTCTTCATATTGCAATTTTATTCTTCTCTACTAGCAGCAGGTTCGTAGGCTCCATTCTTCTTATTCTTTGCTTTGTTTTTCTCTCCATTTAGCATCCACTAGTATATTCTCCCATATGCTCCACAACATGTCAAAATTAATTTTTACAAAAATATAAAAAAAATTAAGTATATAAAAAACGATTTTTAAAGTAGATATCTATGTCAGATCCAAAAGCCTTGAGTCTGACAATTATACTAGACCCAAGCGAATTTAGTCAAGCAGTCATTTCAAATCCAAGGCTCTTGGGTCTGGTAGACATGCCAGACCAAAGTGTCTTGCGCCTGGTAGCCACGCTAGACCCAAGATACTTGGAATTAGCGTGTTTGTCAGACCCAAGGTATTTGGATCTGACATGTCAAGGAACCATCTCAACCTAGAAACTTAAGTTATTAGATAAGGTCCCAAGATATGATTTATATTTATTATTCTTTAACATGACAATCCATTTCAGACCCAAGCACATAACAAACAAACAGATGACAATTGTGCACTTTAGTTGTCAGGAGAGAGAAAAGAAAAAAAACACAAACAATCGATCACCGGCAGCAATCCAACCATGTTATGTCTACACGTCGCACCATGTGGAAGAGGGCGCATTTGTGCATATAGTTATACAATGGATGGCCAAATTTGGCCATCGAAAAGCGTCTCAAGCGCCTCCTTAATGGCGCGGGTGCCGCCCACTCGTTGGGATGTGTGGAACACGCGCTAACAGCTTTTTGATTAAAAAATAAAAAATACAACATGAAAATACTAAAATGCCCCCTATGGTCCTGTTAATTACACAACATACCCATGTACCATGTCATTTAACTTTCTTTATAATAATTGTTTCCTCATTCCACCATGTCTGCAGCCCATGTTATGTTATAGCTCTATGATTTTGCATGTTTTTCATGCCTTTTTCTGTGTCCATAGCTCAGTTAAGGGACGTGCAATAGATCTTCACCACCTTTCTTCAAGGTTTGTTTGTTCAAGGAATTCTTTTCCCTCCTTAGCTTTCTGTTTCCTTTTTCTGTTCTCTTCTCAAGTTATCTCCTTCGTGTTCAAATTGTTGCTGTTACTGGACAAATGCTGATGCGACTTCTTCGTTGCAGGATCATTGACCGTCCACCATTTTGGCACCGTCGTGCAACCATACACCGTTTCTTAACAAATATTTTTGCTGTGATCTTAACTTCCTCTACTGCATGTTGCAATTTTGAAGAACAATCTCTGCAGTTTTTTCGCACGCCATTGAGGTTCCAAAGTTTTTGGATGGACTGTTGCAAAATTTCCTCTATCGATTTTTTCTTTGAATTGACTTAATATCTTACAAGATCGATCTTTCTCTCTTGTTTAAATTGACTTAGGCATTGAAAGATCCCAGACCCATAAAAAAAACTTGGTTTGCAAGTCTTGTAGCTGCTCAACCCCCAGCTCCACTATCCTCTCAACCCTCGAAACCTTGAAAGACTTTTCATAGCATGAGCAACCTCATTAACTCCAGACTTAATTTTACTTAGCTATAAATAAATTAACATAATTTTTAAAAAGTACTTTGATTAATTGAATAATACATATGCACAGTGGATCATCTAAAATCTAATTTAAAAAAACTGTATATCAAGCAAAATTCACGACATATATTATATACACATGCATTTCTTTTTTACATCAGCTACAATTAATATACGACTTCTATTACTCTGGATGTTACAAGGAAAACCTAAGGCTTGAATAAAAAAACATACGAGGAAGAGAGAAAAGAAAGGTCAGGCCACCTCATTCCCTACCAGAAAATTAATAAATATAAATGGAAACACTTATTCAATTTTTTAATCGATAAATTGGGGTGAGTTTTACTGACAAACTATTCCCTTATTGTATTTATTGGTAAACACTAACGGAAATATTTCATCGATATATACCGAAAAAATTACAATGAGAAAAGAAAGAATTAAAAAAACCTAAAAAATACAATGATATGTTATTTTTACAGACAGAATTATCAATGGGTTAATTTCGCTAGTGAATTTTGTCAATAAATCCATTTGTAATATTTAATTTATAACCTAGTAAGCGACCCCCCTCCATTTCTTCTTCTTGCTCTATTTTTCTCTGCAACAAACAATACACCTCCCACCCAATGTTTTTCACAAATCAGTCTCCCACTACAAATCTAGCCACCTCAACACTCTGATTGTCAGCATCCTTGTTTTGATTCGAATTTTATTGAGGATTTCGTGCTTCAAGTAAGCAAAAATACTCATTTTTTTTAATTGAACTCAATTTTAAAATGTTAATTTTTATTGCATATTTTTTTTTCATATATGTATTTTGTTTTGGTATTTTCTTGTTTTATAGCTTTTTTCCATAGAAATTTGTTGTGTGAATGTATGATTTGTGCATATTATGGTTTGTTTGAAATTTTATAAAATTATATTTGTTTGTAAATTGAGGAAATTTATTTTGAATTTGTGACTTAAGTGTTTTATGATGAAATTAATAATAGCTTATTTAACATATATGTTTTATATTTTGTTATTTTTATTATTATGTTGAAATTTTCAGTGAATGTACATAAATTTGAATTAATATAGAAAACTGATAATGAATTAAGAGTACTATTAAAATAGATTGAATAAGTTTGAGTTAAACCAATATTATTTAATTTACATAATTAATTAATACATGTTGCATCAATATTCTATATCGGCTTAGTGGAAGAACAACTTTTCAATGCAAGTTCGTTTATCATCACAATCACATGTTAATAATTTTTGACAAATTAATTTCAATTAACGAATGCAATTTCAGGTTTATAAACATTGAGACTGCTAGAACCATAATACCAGCAATAAAATTGTTGATGGAAATTTCATTTGTTTCAATGGAGTTAGTTTCTAAACATTCTAAATAGAAACCTTTGATTGATGCAAGGTTCAAAAGGCTTAAAGTTAATATTAACTTAAATATTTTTTTATTATGTTAATTCGGTTAGTTTATTAATATTAATAAAAATTGTCTTTTATAAATTTTAACTGCAAGGAAAAATTTGAATAGGATAGAGCTGACAATGTTATTGCAATGAGTGTTTGGGAGAATCACGCTACAACTAGGTAAGATTGAAATCATTTATTTTAATCCTTTTATTTTTCATTTACTAATAGATAATTCATTTATACCATTTAGGTTGTGTGATTTTTGTTACAAGGCGCAAAAGAATTCCAAAAACTATACGAAAGAAAGAGAGCTTCTAGGCTGGAAGGACATGACGATATGGAATGATTTTAGATCGTCGTACATCTCGAACGTTGTATGGGCGGAACATATTTAGCAAGTGATGTCCGAGCATTTAATGCGACGGTTACAGTCCAGTGTAGAGAATCAAAACCAACATGTTCACAGTTTCGTTACCATGCATACCAACGGTTTCGTTCCATTTGTTCCACAAGCGAAGCGGATGGTAAGATTCTTCTTTTACTACATCCATTTTTTTTATAAATATATTTAACTAACAATAATTTTCTATTGCAGGCTATGGTTCTTGAATGTACGTGCAGAGTGATGATCATAAAAAAAGGGCGCAGCAGCTCGTCGATAGCTGAGTTCAATATTTTATGGTATGTTGGTTTTCAACATTTTCTTATTAAGTTATTATGTCTTTGAATTTTCTGACTTTTTTCCAGGATACATATAACACCTGGTTGAAGAAGAGATACAAGAACAATTCTTTGACCCATCTGGATCTTAATCTAGATTTGTGGTTTGAGGCAAGATTGTTTGATATACCCGATAGAAATTGGGTGTACAATCTCTCTCACACTACGGTCGAAGACTTACAGACGACCCCTAGTGTTTCAACCGTTGGATGCTCAAAATCGATTCCGAGTACTCCAACTCTTGAATTCGAGGTGATTTTAAACCAACAAGTACAAGCTTAATCGCCCTATCTTAATGCTAATTATGCATGACTCAGTGTTAAGACATTCAAACTCCATCAATTGGTCATGAAGACAAAACCATAAATAGGTGGTACATGTGCTCTCCTTTATTGGCCTTACGGTCCTAATGAAGACTCACTTACTCCTTTTTCAGCGCTTCTATTATAAATTAATTGTATTTGAACTTATAAATGTTTAAATTTATAATAAAGATTTGACTTTTATATTAATTTATTTTAATTATTTTCTACTTCTGTTTGATAGATTTTAAAAAAATATATTTTTAAATTATTATTGATGGTGTTATCGACGTCAGATTAAATCTGCTAGTATATTCTAGACAGTTGTAAAAGAATTACTAAAAATATCATTACCACTATTTAATCACTACAAAATTATATATGGTCGTTTTGTTAGTTATATAACAAATTCACTAAGGGAAATACTGATGGTGAAAAAAAATCACCAATGAAATTACATATATTTTTTCTGTCGATGATATGTTATATTCATCGATAGAAATACCAACGGAATGAAACGAATAAATTTTTTTTTACTCGCTTTTGCGCTAGTAAATCCATCAATAATGTTATTACCGACAAATTCACCAATAAACCACATATCACCAACGAGAGTTCTTCCAACAAATTATTTACGTCCATAAGATCGTTGATAAAATTTTTACCAATGGACTGAGAGTATAAATACCAATAAAAAATTTTATCGATAAATTTGAAAATTCTAGTAGTGGTTGTTCCGCGTCTGCCTCGATTACCTCAGCTATTACTTCCACATTGGCCACGTAGAAGGTTGAAATATAATTTTTAGTAGATATGGATGGTGAAGTTACTAGAAAATTACATTACATTATTTAGTTGCATGTGAATTTAAAAGTATACAAAAAAAACTTAAAAATATTTCGGTGAAATTATCCAAAATGGTTAACTTATAAGCATTTTATCAAATATATTAACAAGAAAAACAACGAAAGAAAAATCAAATAGTATTACAAATTGACATGCACGGAGGTTGAAGACCTGTAAATTTTAATATTTTAATATGTAACTAACACAAGTCAAAATAAAAAAAAAAATCAAAATTTTTTAAATGGGACCAAATCAAACAGAACAAGAACTTGAATGAGGATTAGATTAAAATTAAATTTTAATTTCATAAATTATTTAAAATAATACAAACAATAACAAAAGAAGATAGACTAAATTAAAAAGAAAGGGAAGTTTAATAGTTGATTTGAAAAATTGCAGGGTAGGCATAAATATCGAGAAAGAGAGAGGAAATAAAGGAGAAGAAAAAAGAAATGACTGCTAATGACAAACCGATGAACTTATCTATGCACATTCTACGTTTTTATAGAGAATACACTTGAATCAGTGTCGTCCTAAAATAACAAAACGACTAACGCACTGACGCTTACACAACACATATCAATATATTTTTTTAATTCTTTTTTATTTATTAAAATATTTAAATGACTCCATCCCAACTCATTAATTACAAAACAAAGCAATAAAATGATAGAAATACCCTTTAACCTAACGGTTAAATTATTTGATTTCAAGGGTGCCAAAGTCTTTTTAATGTGCAACAAAATTTAAAATTACAGAAAGGACCCCATTATCAAACAGTTTTTTTTTTTTTTTAATTCCAATGATAGATAAGTTATTTTTTTTTCTATGAAAATATAAAAATACCCTCGGAAGAAGCTAAAAGAAGTAAAATTACTTCTTTTAAGGATAGTGGTGTAAATTTACTATACAATTAAAACACAAAACACTCATCTTGTCTTCAATCAATTTTAGAACACCAAAATTGTCCTACTACAAAGAATATTTTACTCCTAAACAATTGGGTAAGATGTTTTTTAAGGCTAAGATTCTCGTCCACAATAAATTGTGTTTAACTGAAAAAAAAATTTATAGTAATGAGAAAGTGACTAGTGGTATTTTTGAAGGAAAAAAAACACAAAAAATAAAGAAAATATTACACTTGTAACCCATTAAAAGTAATAAAAATATTTTTATCTTGAATTTCTATCTTTTAATTATATCTGATTCTCTCTAAAATAAGCCCAAAAAATAAATAATAACATTCTACTAGTTATTCATCAAATACCATAAAATTGACTGCGGGTGAGCAATATTTTTTTTTTTGTTCTCTTTTAGTTTTTTTTTTTTTAATTAGTTAAACTTTTTAATGAAGCTCCTCAGTCTATATTCGTCTGGGCCTAGATTCGGGTCCACTTCAAGCGGACTAAACACTCAACTCTGGGCTCCATACATGTGGAAATGTATGAAATACACCTAAGATTTCTTATGAGTTGCAGCTTCAAGATGTCGTGACTAGGACTGTCAAAGGCGGTTGCAGGATATATTGTTTTTTCCTTTTTTTTTTTTTTTAAATCTTTATCTGTTTGTTTTATATATAATTTTGACGGGTAGAATTCCAATAAGAGAGAGAGGGAGTAGGGACAAAAACAGTGGAGCAGTTGGTCACATCAGAAGAGGACAGCTCGGTAGCATTGTTTAAAGAGCAAGTCTTAGCAAAATATCTTTTAAAAAATTTAAATTTTATTTTATTTTTTTATTTTTAAATTATTTTAATGTGATATATTAAAAATAATTTTTATAAAATAAAAAAATATTTTTTAATATATTTCTAATCAAAAAATTATTTTAAAAAACAATTGTTACTACAATCACAAACTCCCCAAAACTTTTTTAAAGTATCAGTAGCATTTGTTTTTTCTGTTTTAAAAAACTTTATTTGATTTAAAAAAATATTCAATTAATATTTTTTAATATTTAAAAATAAAAAAATTTAAAATTATATTTTAATATATTTTTAAATAAAAAATATTTAAAAAATACCATACACAACAATATAAAACTCACACTAAAAGAGGTTTGGAAATATAATAATAGTTGTTTTTTAAGTGTTTTTTGCTTGGAATTATATCAAAATAATATTTTTTATTAAAAAAATTATTTTTTATACCAATATATCAAACAATCCTAAAAAACATTAAAAAAATCCTAATTTTTTTTTAATTTTAATAAAAAGCATGTGAAACCGCTCAGCCAAACACACCATGATCTGAGATTGGAAAAAGATACAGATAGAAGGTAACTATAGCTGCTTCTTAATATCACTTATACAGAAGCAGATCCGATAGATTTCAGTTTGAGAAAACATGTAATAAAAATTTGATGAATTTTTAGACAATTGATATGATATTTTAATATGATATTTTTTCAATAATAATTTTTGTATCTGAATTTATTAAATAATTATTTTTATATATTTATAATTTTAACAATATATCTGAAATAACTTATACACATTTTTTTAATATTATTTAAATTAATCTCTTTGATGTACGTGGAACATTTTACATTCTTAGACATGATGGATCTTAACTTTCATGAAAGTGAATATACAAATTAAAAGGAGTCTGTAAAGTTGAAATCAAATTATTCACTCTTCATCTCAGAAACCTCATGGGAACTTAGCTCGACACAATCTTACTTTATACAATACATAATACATGTAAATCTATCATGGTTTATAATAGGATCCATAACTATATAAATATTGAATCAAGCTCATCTAAAAAAAATTATTTCTCTCAGTAACGTCGAGAGACAACAAGCCAGCAATCTTAAAAAAATTACAAGCGACTATTTGATATTTTTATTAAACCTAAAATAAAAATTTAGCTTTAAAATCTTTTGAATGTACTTGTTTTAAAATTAAAATGTATAATAGTTATAATAATATGTTCTTGATGAGTTAACGGTTTTAAAATTAAAATGTATAATAGTTGTAATAATATGTTCTTGATGAGTTAACGGTTCAAAACTACCTCAAATATCTAATAAAAGGTATAATTTAAATTTTAAAAAATCAAGATGATATTTTATAAAAAAATAATTGGAACACCAGTATGTTTGATCAACCTATCCTATGAAACATACTAAAATAAATTATAAAAAATATTAAAAAATAAAATTTTAAAAAAATAACAGATGAAAAAGGAAAAAAAAATTCTTTTTAGCTTAACTGTTCACCGTATAAACAGTGAATCAGTGAGTGTCAGCCCACTATTTTTTTATTGATTATTGGAATTCAAACTTATAAATCAATTTTTTATTAACCTTATAGCCCCTACGTGAATAATTTGTCAATACTCTAAAACTTAATGTTAATTTATAGAAAGTAGACATAAAGATAGGTAACCGCAAAACCAAAATAAATATTTTCTCATTAGGAGTGTATTTAAAAATTTAACTATTGTTATTTTTTAAAGTATTTTTCAATCAAAAATATATCAAAATAATAAATTTTTTTATTTTAAAAAAATTATTTTTAACATCAATGTATTAAAATAACCTAAAAATATTAAAAATATATTAATTTAAAATAAAAATAAAAAATAAAAATTTAATTTTTTTAAAAATATTTTTAAAACATAAAAATAAATAAACTAATTTGCTGGAAAAAAAAAAGGGAATACCACTTCTTTCCGATACTTTTGGTTGGCATGCTAGATGAACACGCGCTTAGATTAAGAGTGGGGAATTGTAATATTCTCCCACTCAATTCCACTAAAAAAACATCGTGAAA
>Ga0325404_1002211_pt1 | contig 20842 bp, 7 predicted proteins | sample PopdelMetagenome_18_FD_205664 | JGI IMG/M metagenome (GOLD analysis project Ga0325404, IMG submission 205664) | Populus deltoides microbial communities from Bellville, Georgia, United States - Xylem-Control-R1 | ecosystem: Host-associated > Plants > Phyllosphere > Stem > Wood/Secondary xylem... | reverse complement strand
GTTGATATGATAGTGGATGTATTCTCTATGATAAGGAGGGATGGTGAACATGGTTCGAATGCATTAATAAAGCCTTACACGCCTTGCCTAATAAGAAAAAACTTGATTTGAGCCTTCTAGAATAAGCAATTCTTTTGTTAGTTTCAAAAAAATATAATGATGAGCATTCTGAAATGAGAATAATGAGGATGCTAGTGTAGTTTATTGGCTAGTTAGGAGGGAAGATGTTTGTTGAGCAACTTGGAAGGGAGAAATAGGCTACAACTTTGATACCATATAAAATAAAGGGAATAAAAAGAAAAGGAGAAAGAAAAAAAGAAGAATTATGTGGAAAAATATTATACCCCATGTTTTGAGTTTTTTGTATTAGATTTAATGTGTTTCTAATACATTACATGTGTGTGTGTTACTCCTGATACAATCATGAAAAATATAAAATAGAAAAAATATATCTCAAACTAGAGTAGAAAAAATATCAAACAAGGAAAATATGTTTTTTTTTAATGGCTAGGAAGTCTCCTCATCAGTATTAGACTCTAATAAGGTCTGACTTGAAAAAGAGCCTGAGTCACCAGGTCATCAGGTTAACCCTTAAGTCACTAGGTCAATCTAAGTCTATTGCTCTTGGCAAAAATAATGTTGTTTTAGAGTTATTTTTTTAAAAAAATTCCTTGGTGTTAACCCAACTGGTTTTAGTTGGGCTAACTCGAACAAATTTAATTTAGTCTATTAGGTCACGAATCAAACTAGAAATGGTCAATCGAGTTTAGCTAGGTTAATATCAAAATCATTTCAACTTGACACCTAGCCCACAACAAGCTTCAAGTTGTAAGTTCTTCGAGTCAACTTGTCAGACTAAACTAAATTTAACAACTATGGTTAATAATATAGTCTTTAGATGCAAACCAACTCTAGTTTGTATGATAAGAAGAAATTGATTTCTCTTGTTTTGAATTATTTTCTTGTTCTATATCAATATAGATCATCTCAAGCATAGTTTTGAAACTCGGCCCGGCAGGTTGGCCCGGGACCTGAGGCTGGAACCGGGCCGGGTTGAAGAAAAAATAGGGAAAGGAAAAACCTGGTGTGACCCGGCAAAGATCTGGTCAAAAACCCGGTTGTAACCCATTGACTTGTTTTTTTTTTATTAAAACGACGTCGTTTTGATTTAAAAAAAGAATTGACTCGGACGATCCGGTGACCTAGTCAAAACCGAAACCCGGACCTTGGACCGGACAGGGTCTAAAAACTATGTTCTCAAGCCTTAGAAATGGTTGGTGTAATTTTTTTTTTTATCATAAAGTATCATTAAGGGGCCAACATAATTTTTAATCTTAAAAAACAAAGAAGTATTTCATTAAGTAAATGATAACAATAACAATTCCAAAGGATACAATTTCTCAAATAATATCAAGAGTAATAATAAGATTTCAAGCACTCTTGATTAAAGAAGATATACAGTGTTTGGCTCCTTGGCTAACTCATTCATTTAAATTAATCAAATGAAGAATAAAATAGCTAATGAAGACGAAGACGACACCTAACTTCTTTGCATATGAACCATTACTTTATAACCTCCACATAAGTCAACCAACAAGTAATTAAATATGAAATGCTCCATCTGCTTTGTTTGAGTAATTAAAGGAACAAAATACTTTTTAATTAGTTACCTTCCCCCCCCTAGTTTTCTTCCTTTCAATGCATCCAGCTGGTTTAAGCTAGCGGGTATAAACTTCACAATGAAGTTGCACTTTGATTTTTCAACTTTTATTCGCCAAAGATTTATAAATATATCTTTCCCCATTAACAAAAAAAAAAATTATTCATGATATTAGTGCTAAAACTTTTTTTTTTTTTTATATAAGTTCTTCAAAAGCTAGTTGCTTTACTTTCCCCTTTCTTCGTGACCCTACTTAATTAATTTGTGATGATTAGATGGATTAGATAATTATATCCATAATACAATTCACTTAGAGAACAAGTTAGTAATTAAAGATTTATTTTTTAGGATCAACCTATATGCTTTCGGTTTAATGTCTAATCAAAAAAAAAAAAAAAGGATTGTCAACTTAGACAAAAATTATAGAATTCTTTTTTGGAAGGGTAAAGTAGCCATCAGAGCACGCAAGTCATAGTTTTCTATTGTTAATAATGACCATAATTACAAATTGTTTGTTACTATATACTTATACTTGTATTATGATTTATTAATTAATTTTTATTTTTTTCTTTCTTATGGTGCCAAAAGTTTTTTAAAATAATAATTCTAGTAGTTCAGGCCAAACCCGAATGACTAGATTTCATGGCTTTTTAGGCTAGGCTCGAATGGCCTTATCAACCATGTTTTTTTGGCCTCAGCCCTGTACCTTTGCTAAGCATGCATTTCAATGTATTTTTAAAATTTCAAGAAGTCAGAGTGGTGCACTCCTAATTTTTACGGTGCACCTCCAAACCACCCACTAGTGTTCGTGAAAAACATAAATTTTTTATTCAGAGTAAAAACATTAACCTCTCTATCAATGGCACAACGAGACACCATAAACAAATAACAAACATTAACCTTTCCATCAATGGTACACATTTATTCAATTTTAGATTCACTAACATTGAGGCTGCCTGAATAATAACATCGATATTTAAATCGTCAATGAAAATATTATTATTTCAATGGAGTCCGGTTTTCAAACATCCTGAATGAAAACTGCAGATCGATATGCATAGTTTAAAGATTTAAGGTTAATATTAACTTAATTTTTTTTTATTATGTTAATTTGCTTACTTTATTGAAATTACTGAAAAATTTATTTTTATAATTTTTAATTGCAAGGTAAAATTTGAATGAAATAGAGCAAATGATAATGTTGCAAGGAGGGTTTGAGAGAATCACACTGCAACTAGGTAACATCAAAATCAAGATAATTTTTTTATTCCAAATATTAAAATTTTATTTGTCATTCACTTATAGATAATTTGTTTGTGCCATATAGGTTGCGTGATTTTTTATAGAAGGCGCAAAAGAAATCTAAAAAATATGCCAAAGAAAGCACTCTATTAGGCTGGAATAACATGATAGTTTAGAAGGATTTCAAGTCGCAATATATCCTGAAGACTATATGGGTGGAACACATTCAATACGTGATGTCCGAGTGTTTCACATGATGGTCACAATCCAGTGCGGGGAATCGGAGAAGACAAATTCATGGTTTCGTTACCATGCACACCAGGAGCTCCGTTCTGCTCGTTTCACATGCAAAGTGGAGGGTAAGATTTATTTTAATTACATCCATTTTTTTTAATTTGTTTTTATTTATAAAATATTTAATTGAAAACATTTTTATCATGCAGGCTACGACTCTTGAACATGAGTCAAGCCTAATGAAACTTTTTGTGGAAACACACGTGCGAAGTGATGACCGCAAAAAAAAAAAATGCAGCAGTTCGTCGATAGCCGAGCCCAACTCTTTGTGGTATGTTGGTTTTCAACCATTTTTTTAAAGTTATTATTTACTTGAATTTGATGATTTTATTTTTTATTTTCAGAAGACATATAACATCCAGTTGAAGGAGAGATACAGGGATAATCTTTCGATCCACTTGTATTTTGATCAAGATTTGTGGTTAGAGGTTGGATCATTCGGTGGACTTGATAGAAATCGAGTGTACATACTCTCTAACACTACGACCGAGAACTTGCGGACGACCCATAGTGTTTCAATCATTGGGTGCTTGCAATCGGTCCCGAGCACTCAATTTCCAGAGTTCGTGGCCTTGTTAGATCAAGGGGTGCAAGAACGTATGACCCATCTCAATAAAAAAAAATGATCGACTCTCTGCGGATTATGAAGAACTCCACTAAATGGTGATAAATATGAGATCACAGATGGGTGGTACATATGCAACTCCTTATTGACCCCATGGTCTTGGGAATGGTCAGCCTCCTCTTCCTCCAGCGTCGTCTCTATTCTAGTTTCATTGTATTTATACGTTTAAATTTGTAATAAATATTTGATTTTTATATTAAGATAATTAATTTTTAAATATTTGAATTCTATATTAATTTATTAATTTTATTAATTTTCTATTTTTGTTTAATATATATTTTTAAATTATTACTGACGGGGTTACCGACGAAATTAGAAATAATTCTGTTGATATATTCCAGAAAGTTAAAAAAAATTACAACAAATACCACTACAACTATTAATCACTAAAAAATAATTCTATCACTATATTCCAGAGAGTTGAAAAAAAATTACTACAAATGTCACTGCAACTCATAAATCACCGACATAATAATTTCGTTGATATATTCTAGAGAGTTGAAAAAGAATTACTGCAAACACCACTGCAACTCACCAATGAAATTACTGACGGATTGAAGCGGGTACTTTTTTTGGGGCGCCCATGCTCCATCTGTAAAGCTATTGATAAATTTATTAACGACAGACTTACCGACAAACTAGAAATTACTGACGAGTGTTTTTTCAACGGACAATTTTTGTCCGTGATTCCATCAGTAAAATAATCACGAGAAAAATATTAGTGTGAATACTAATATAAATTTTCATCAATAAAACTATTAAATTTGATAGTGTTGATTGTCATTTAGTTCGCTCTTAATTTTCATCACATCCCATATCCATATTTTAGGAGAAGCTTCAAAAAAACTTCTCTTATACACATTCATAGTTCAACAATGAACTAGTAAATAACTCATAGTTTATGTCGTTAAGATTGAAGGATATTGAAAGAAAGTGTTTCTTCCTCACCACTCTGTATAATTCTTCACGTGGAAAAATATTTCTCATATATATATTCAGGCGAAGAAACTAATCTTCGAGCCTGAAAATCTCCTGTGGCTTTAGTTACAGAAGGACTCGGTGCAAACATTTTTTTTATGCATTCTGGCCCAACTACCATTGAAATTATATCCTGAGATTTATTGAAATAAAGCGTATTTCGAAGAAATTGTAGCCCATTATTGCTAGAAGTACATTCCATTCTCTCTTTCACCGTAAAAAAATTGATAAATACAAATATAAATATTGACAAAAACTTTTCTTCTGTAAACTGCGATAAATTTTATTGATAGATTAATTTCTTGTTGTTGTGTTCATCAGTAAACACCACTGGCAAATATAAATTTGTTTCTGGGAATTGATGGCTTGCTTGGGAATTTCAAGTTTCAGAAGTGTTTTCAATGCCAACTCTGCAAGAACTCCTTAGGAAGTACAAAGGAGATGGTGTGCATGTAGTGCCTTTGCTCAGTTTTTTTTAATCCTTATAATTGGAAGCTTTTATTATTTCTTTCCAAGAAGCTGTCCTGGAATATATATATACACACACACACACACACAGATACATGTCTAGATCAACTTGAATGCATTTCGATTAATTCCACGAGTTAATTTTATAAAGATATTTATATTTCGATAAAATAATCAAGATTTCATATTTAATTAACGAATATATACCATAAAATGTATACAGATTGGCTAATATATACATGTAAAGATCAAGAGAATCATTCATAGCTAGCAGGCACCCAATTCCATGATTCCTAATATCACTAGCGAGTTAATAATATTGCACTATTTCCATAAAGAAAGGAACTGAAAAGGTATGGAATTGGTCTTCTTCGAAGAAGTATACGCATGTCATAAGCTATGAATTCAATGGGGTTCGAGAACTAGTTATTTATGTCACCAATGAGTGATCAAGAAACCGAGCGGCAGAGAGGGAGGTAGGTGGTTAAATAACCACCAACATTGTCATGTCTGAGGGGTGGTGGCCCGCCATCCCGTTCCAAGTCTGCCACCACTCCTCTCATTGATATCTCTCTGACCAAGCTGAAACATAGCTAAGGCTTGTTATCTGTGCAGAATTCTGCAATCAGATCAGGAAATCATTAGATCTTAATAATTGTACTTTAAAGTCAAGTTTTAACATGAATGCTGTTCGTGCCGAAGGAACATGCAAACATGATCACTAGAAATTCGAGGGTAGGCTAAGTAGCATGTAATCAACTTTTAAGCAGTACCGAATCTTGATTTACCTTCATGTCATGGTTGTTTGTTAGGTTTAAATTTAATCTTTTTGCTCAACACTTCTTTTTTATATCAATATATAATGATGGATGACATGGTTAACAACCTGTGTTTGTTAACGTGATGCACGGCAAATTCCATATCTAATTTGAGATTTATTCATTTAAAGAATTCATTAATTAGATACTTATAAGTGCGGTATATATCATAGTTATCAAATCCGACACGGAGTTGATCCGTCCTCGAGTTTCACGGGTCAATCTGGATGAATCTGGAAAAATTAAAAAAATATTTAAAGTTTTAATATTTCATATGAAAAAATTAAAAAAAAAATTCATATGAATATAGACTATACATGTTGTAAATAATGAAGTTTTAAAAAATATTTTTAAAAGTTTTTTATCTCACATTGAAAAAGATACTATGTTATCCTTTTGACTTGAAGTATTTAAACAAAAAAAGTTTTTTTTATCTCATATTGAAAAAACATAACTTTTTTTCTTGTGAACATAGAGTATATATACGAAAGGGCTTGAAATCCCATATTAAAAAAAAACATTACTTTTTTCTTGGAAACATAGAGTATATATATAAAAAAGTTTCAAATTCCACATTGAAAAAATAACTTAATCTCACATTGAAAAAATATTTTTCTTGAGAACATAGAGTATATATACTAAAGGGTTTCAAATTTCACATTAAAAAAACATAACTTTTTTTCTTGTGAACATAGAATATATATACGAAAGGGTTTCAAATCTCACATTGTTATAACTTTTTTCTTGGGAACATAGAGTATATATATTAAAGGGTTTCAAATCCCACATTGAAAAGATATTATGTTATCCTTTTAAGTTAAAGTATTTAAATCAAAATTTTTTTTTATCTCACATTGAAAAAAAATGTGAACATAGAATATATATATTAAAGGGTTTTAAATTTCACATTGAAAAAATAACTTTTTTTTCTTGTGAACATAGAGTATATATACGAAAGGGCTTTAAATTCCACATTGAAAAAATAATTTTTTTCTTGGAAACATAAAGTATATATACTAAAGGGTTTGAAATCCCACGTTGAAAAAATAAAATATTTTTCTAATATTTATATAATAAATTTTAAAAAGTGTTAATAACCAACTAAAAAAATATGAAAAAAGAGAGGTATAGGAGAAAAACCATATTTGAAAAAAAAAAGGTCTCATCCGGGTTTGCCTGGGTCATGAGTTGACCGGGTTTTGCCAGGTTGTTGCACCGGCCGGTCTTTTACTCAGACTGGTCCAGCCACCGGGTCGACTCGCCGGGCCGGGCCGAGTTTAATAACTATGGTGTGTGTGTGTGTGTGTGTGTGTGTGTGTAAAGCTTTCAATTAATTTTAGTAAAAATAATTTACAATAAACCTATGCTAGAACTTGTGATTTAAAATTTTTAGTTAAAATTTTTTCTTATATTTTGTTTTCTAACTTGGTATTAATATTTTCATTTCTTTATTTGTATGTGTGATAATTAAGAGGGAACCACTGAATTAATTGTAGTACTGCCACCAGTTCATGGCCTTCACCAAATCCTCCATCTAAATAATATTAACAACAAAGAATTCTTGTGATAGTAACCTTTTTTTTTTAAATTAAATTTTTTTTATTTTCTTCATGTTTTTATATCTTTTTTATATATGTAATGTTAAAATTAATTTTAAAAAATATTATTTTAATATATTTTTAAATAAAAAATATTTTAAAAAATAACTATTATCATCCATAATTTCTCCACTGTATACCACACGTATCTTGACCAGCATATCATCTGAAATGTTGCTCCGATTATATGCTGGAAGTCAACTCAGAGTAGAGATAGTTGATTTTCTCATGATTGACTAAAGCGATAGAAATTCAGATACTATGAGTACGTCCAATTGAAATTTGAGGCAGGTCATAATTACCCAAATCAAAGGCACATGAATGGAAATCTCAGATTTTGAAGGGTTTTTCACTTTTAGCTAGTCTCTGCCCTACTACTCCATGATTACATCTTTGCCTCGATATTCATGGTGGAAGACATCTCGGCTACAATTCACACTCCACACAAAGCCCAAGTTGGTCCTTGGTCCAACCCATCGCCCACCCACATAATTACATCACATCCATAGATTCAATTTGGAAACCAGACCTAGTTAGTGCTAACCTTCTTGATTAATGACTCTAATTAATTAAAGTTATCCTAATTGTGGCTAATTTAGGACTTTGTTTTGCTAACCCACAACCAATTCTTTTACTAATCCTTGCCCAATGAGGTCTCTAAGTCTCTCTTGTGACAAGTGAAGTGACGTAGATCGATCTCTATTTTTTTTTTTTCTGATGACTTGAAGCATGGCTGAAGCCCTACATATATTTATATATATTCTATGTCGGTTAATGATAATTAATTAAAATTTTCTTTGGCTTATTTTGGTTAATAATTAAATATTTGAGACCCTATACATATAAATGTGTCCCCACTACCATTACTCATCTTTACCACTCAAGCCTCGCTCGTATTTAAGTTCTTCTATGAACAAAGGGAATATATATAGACATATCACCATCTCTCTCACTCTCTCTCCCCCTCTCACATTCATTGTTGAATGCTGATTTTGCCCCGAAGTTCTTTGCTCATCTTCCGGTTTAACCTCCATTGAACAACACAACGCACAGAGATTTCAAAAAAGAAAACAAAAGTTATTCTCATAAGTGGATAAGTCCTCTTAATCCACTCCAATATTTAAGGAATTCCCTCGCAAAGGCCTAATCTCTCTATAGATAAGAGAGAAATCCATCACTAAATCTCGGCTTAATCTTTCAACTTAGTCCCCCACTTACTCTCTCCCAACATCAACAGCACGTTGTTTGGCCGAATGGGTTCTCTTCAGTTCTGCTCTTTCTCTTGAACCCAACAACCAAATTAGCTTTGACTCATATTAGTTATAGCTGATACAGTCAATCAGTGTGTTTACAACCCTTTTTTTAACCACACTTATATATTCAGTTCTTAAACAGATCATGTACTGCTTGAGAGAATTAGAAGGCAAACATGCTCACGATCCTCTATTTGAAAAAATTATGAATAAACCTTCACGTGTATTTGTCCCTGGTCCAGTTATTGTTGGTGCTGGTCCTTCAGGCCTAGCCGTGGCAGCTTGTCTCAAAGAAAAAGGTGTCTTAAGTATGGTAGTAGAGAGATCTAGTTGCATAGCATCTTTGTGGCAGTTGAAGACTTATGACCGCCTACGCCTTCACTTACCAAAACAATTCTGTGAGCTTCCTCTCATGAGGTTCCCTAGTGAATTTCCAACTTACCCTACTAAGCAACAATTTCTTCATTATTTAGAGTCATATGCACAAAAGTTTGAGATTGGTCCCCGGTTCAATGAGACTGTGTCACAAGCTGAATATGATAAAGTTAATGGGTTTTGGCGCGTGAAGACTGTTGGGAAGAAGCTAGAGGAGACCGAGTATGTGTGCCGCTGGTTGGTGGTGGCGACCGGAGAGAATGCGGAGGCGGTGGTGCCAGAGATTGATGGAATGGGAGAATTTGGAGGGGACATAAAGCATACAAGTTATTACAAAAGTGGAAAAGAGTTTACAGGGAAAAAGGTTTTGGTGGTGGGGTGTGGAAACTCTGGAATGGAAGTTTGTTTGGATCTATGCGATTTTAGTGCTAAGCCTTCACTTGTTGTTAGAGATACAGTAAGTACTGCTCATCTTAATTAGTTAAGCATATTGTTCTCTCTTTTTTCTTAAAACTTTATAGCAAAAAAGAAAAAAGAAAAAAAAAAACCCTTTGAAAGGTTAATCCTTAAGCCTTTGGTCTGTTCAAATCCAAATGTTCTGATGGGGAAAAAAAAACCTCGTTTTGATGATAGAACAATAAGATATACAGGTTTTGTTTTTAAAAAATCAATATAAATATTCAAATCCCTGGTTTCGTATTATTTTCTCCCTTTCAGTCATTTTTCTTAATAAAAAATCCACATATAAATAACGAATGGAAATGCTTGCAAAATTAATGATCTATTTTTATTTATTTATAAAATAAAACTCATTAAAAACTTTTTCTGTCCTGGCATGTATGATGTATTTCTGGCTCATTTCTCTCATGGGAGTCTAATAACAATTTCAAATTGGCCTGGTGTGCATAGTGACTTCAAGTTCCAACAGACGCTTTCTTCTCTCTGTTTTTTTTTTATTTATTTAAAAAATGACAAGGAAAAAAAATAGGGATATGTAATTTTATACATAAAAATAAAAATCCTTGATCTTTCACTTTCTTGGGATTCCCAAGCATGCGCATACAATGGTAAGAATTGTAAGGTTTTGCATGTATATCATAACAATACATCTCCCTTTTGTGTTCCTATAATTAATTTTTCTCTGTAAAGACCTCTAGGCATATTCAGTCATGACCTCGAACGAATTAGCCCACATGTACACACACATCACTCGGGCAACTAGACGGGTCACACCAATATCATCAAACTTTTAGCTCTTTTTTGAGTCATTCTATAAGCTTTCTAAGTTGTAGAAGTAGTAACTTCTTGTCTTTTTCTTTTTTTATAATTTTTGTGGGAATGTAATTTGTTTTGATTGAAGGTGCATGTTCTACCTCGAGAGATGCTGGGCCAATCAACTTTCGGGTTGTCCATGTGGTTGCTCAAGTGGCTGCCTGTGCGCCTTGTCGATCGGTTCCTGCTGATAGTGTCGAGGCTAATGCTCGGTGATACGGCACGATTTGGATTGGACCGGCCGGAATTAGGTCCCATTGAACTCAAGAACTTGTCCGGGAAGACCCCGGTATTAGATGTTGGGACACTAGCCAAGATCAAAAGTGGAGACATTAAGGTACTTTCCCAATTATATCACGTATCATATAATGAATATATCACATCATCACTTTTCATTTTGCTCTCCCTGGCATCATATGTATGTTTGAAAGGATTCTACTGTGCCAAACAATCGTACCGTTTGCTTTTCTTGATTTCATACCTAGTGTCGCGTAATTCTAATTCCCTTTTTCTATTTTTTTAATTAGCTATATATGTAAAAAATAGATACGCTGTGTTCGGTGTGGAACTTAATACACTGTATATCCTAGCTAAAACTCCTATTTTTACTGTAGAATTCCTGAATTTTCCTTTGTTGTTTTAGATATGTCCAGAAATTAAGAAGCTAAAACGTCATACGGTAGAGTTTATTGAAGGGAAAACGGAGAATTTTGATGCTATTATCTTAGCAACAGGCTACAAAAGTAATGTGCCATCTTGGCTAAAGGTAACTTTTTCTTTTTCTTTATCTTTAGTTCTTCATAATTTCCTTTCTTCTCTAAGTTTCTTATTCTTAAGGATATGTTATTTTTGCACCAAGTTGATGATCAAAATGCTAAAGAAAAAGAGGACATGGGCTTTTTTTTTTGTTTTTTAATTGTCAGGAAGGAGATATGTTCTCGGAAAAAGATGGTTTTCCTAGAAGACCATTTCCAAATGGATGGAAAGGGGAGTGTGGGCTATATGCAGTGGGGTTCACTAAACGTGGAATATTAGGCGCCTCAGTGGATGCTATAAGAATAGCTGAAGACATTGAACGATGCAGAAATGAAGAAGCTGCACCGTGTGATCGGTCAGTTTTGATGAAATCACCACCACCACCACCACCACCAAGTTTTTCTTGTCTTGAGTTCGATTTATAGAGAATATGTTGATTGAAGAATTATAGCCTATGAGAGGTTCTTCGGATGGTATATGCCAACAGACACAATACTGATCGATGGTGCCAAAGTTGATATGTATCCTCCAACTGAGGAAAAGAGGAAGAGAAAAGAAAAAAGGTTGCATAGCTAGGGAGAGAGTTTTGCAAGAGAACCCTTATCTTTCCAAGATGACACCAACCAGATTAACCCTTGTGAAGGAGGAATCTGAGAAGGTTGGTGGTGTTGTTTTGGGGGGGGACCTCAGATATATCGATCATGTACAGCTTGTACAATACAATTTTTCTCTAATTAGATATGACTTCTAGAGAGGGAAAAGAATGAGGAGGGCTATAGATTGTTTTGCATAGGTGAGATGATATGATTGTGCTTAACCTTTATTTTGCTTTTCCATGGGTGGGTTTGGGATGAGACTTGTTAACATTATTCTCAAGTTTTTCTATAATTTATGCTTCAATTTTTTTTTCCCTTTCCTATTAGGGTTTGTCTTGGGATGCATGTATGTCATGGTGACTTTCGAGAGGAGGAATTGATGACTTCTAACTATGAAATCCTTACATATCATGACTCTCCATCTCTCTGTGTTTGGATTTTGAATTCCTTCCTTTCTTGAGGGCTAATCATCTGCCATTTTAGTGACTTGTAGTCGTCTTGATTCTCATTAGCAGCCAGGACCACCACCTTTCATCAGAACCTACATGTGTACGTTCACAACTCCTCAGAATACTATTAAATGAAAGAAATGCCAAGCCATTAATATTGCAGCATTCAAACTAACCTCAAATTTGCTCCCAACTATTTATTATTAATTCTCTAATAATAAAGTGGATGAGAGGCCTTTCTTTCTTCTTACGAATAGTTTGAAGCTTGCAAAAAGAAATTGTATATTAACATATGCCAATTCATATAGTAATTTTGTTTTTGAAAAAAAAAAAAAACTGTATATATATTCATATACCTGCATGCATGCTTCTAACAAAGAAGTAGAAGATCCATTTATATATGCTAAACTCTTTGTGCAAATTCATGTTTCCAGAAAATATGGAAGCACCATGAAAGATATGACCTTTCTTTTTCTGAGAAGTTAGTGGGTAACTTGAAATACGCAAGCAGATGTGATATTCTTCGAATCTTCCTAATGATGTAAAGCAACAATATGGCCATGGGTGCTCTTGAGAGCCATACAAGTAAAATGGATGGCTCAAAAAGCAAGCTAGGTATCGCAGTCATCAGTTTTCATCAACCTGAAAAGCAAAAATGGTTGTGATATGTAATCAGGTGGAACTGCAGGATATCTGACCCACGATAAAAAGTGAAACTATCTGAAGAAAAAGTGGCGAGCATAGGTTTCTTGACTAAGCTACATGCCATAAAATATGGCATTAGTAAGTAGAATGTCTGAGTCTCACAGAATATGACAGCTAGAGTTGGAAGCATATGCCTTCACCAATTACAATAAGCCTGGAAAAATCAACTCTACTTGTGCTTGTTAATTATTATTAATATTCATGTGCCTAAATACTTCAGGCAGGCTGTTAATGTCACATTTAAGAAGCTGATCTCAAATGTGAAATTTGGTTTATGAAAAACTGAAGTTATTGATAGAGAAAGAATTGAATCACCATCTGATAATTAATGAGATTGGGGGTTCGATGATTTCAATTATTTATTTATTTATTTATTTGTGGTGAAATCTTGGTTTAGAGAAGAAGATTTAGATATGGATCTATGGTTATGTTGCTATAATGAGATTGAAAGAAGTAGAGAGTATTTTCTGTAAAAGATGGACACTTTTTGGAATAAAAATCACTACAAATTGAAAGTAACAACATCATATTAATGTGTTTGGGAGTGTGGTTGCGGTTACTTTTTAAAATGCTTTTCACTCGGAAATGTATTAAAATAATATTTTTTTTATTTTAAAAATTATTATTTACAGTAGCGCATCAAAATGATTTAAAAACACTAAAAAAATATTAATTTGAAACAAAAAAAAATAAAAAAAATTTAAATTTTTTTAAAACACTTTTGATACATAAAGAACAAATAAGGCCTAATTAAATAAAAAGAAATTAATGGAAGTACTCATTTATAGATGGATTTATAACATATATTAAAGATGGGTTCGGCTTATAAATTCTATTAGAATACTTATTAAAATTTATTCAATATTCCTAATTAATTTACGTGTTTCCTTCTTTTTATAATTTGTTATAAATATTATAGTTATTAGATTTGATATAAGATTTAATCGAGTCAACAGATCAATCTAAATCATCTCAAAATAATATTATTTTAAATTTTAAAAAATTAAAACAGTCTAGATTAGATTTGACAAGGATAGTTCAAATCCAATAAAAATGCTTGGGTTCACTTAGTTCAATTATTGATTATGTTTAATGATAAATCCAACTCGAATCAAGCTCTAAGTCAATGAGTTTTTGAATCAACCTGCTAAACCGAGTGATCATAATTATAATAAACACTCAAAAACATTGTTATATGCAATATCTTTACTTAATGTATTTGATTAATATCATTTATTTTTTTTTAATTCCTAAGATCACTTGTTAGCCTTTTTTTTTTTTGTCAAGGATGTAAATATATAAAGACTAAATTAAATTATGATTATTTACATTAATTAAAGATCTTCAAAACTTCATATAATTATGTGGATATTAATGTTATTAATTTACATATAACAATTTATGGACCGTATAGAAGAACAAAAAACCAACAAGTCCTCTTGTAAAGTCAAACAAATAGTTCAAATTTAATTGATAAATTACACAAACGGTCAAACTTCACACATTCAATTTATGGTCACGTATGATCGTTTCATCCATTTATACGTGTGGATGTGGCGTTCATCTAATTAATGAATATAATTTTAAGTGTGTATATATATTTAGGAGTGTGGTTTTTTTTTTTTTTTTCAAAGTGTTTTTTATTTATAAATATATTAAAATAATATTTTTTTATTTTTTTAAAAATTATTTTTTATATCAGCGCATCAAAATAATTAAAAAATATTTAAAAAAATATTAATTTTAAATAAAAAATTTTAAAATTTTTTTAAAAAAACTTTTAAATCAAAAAAAAAAACATGACATCAGAAAGTAGAATTAGAGGATTCTTGTACCCAAAATTATAATGCAAGAATTGGAAAGACCAATTTTACTCATTTTCATGCTATTCCTTCCGATTGTTTTATGGGATCAGTTTTCCTTGTGTATATTACGTAACCCTTTTTTTTTTTTCTAAGGACTTGCACACCTCCCTTTTTTTATTTTTTTTCCCTAATATGAACTAATTAAGGAAAATAACATGTGGTTTTGAGAAAATTAGAGTAATTTACAAATCTATTATATATGGTCATCAAATTATGGGCCCCACACTGGTTAATACATATTTTTCTTTTTCAACACTTAAATCGATATGTTATCCATTAAATACCCAACAATTATTTTTCATGAATAAAAATAAATTATTTTATATGAAACAAATATTATATTTAGTTTCTTAAATTTTATTTTTTTTTACATATATACTTAACCAGGTACATATAAACCAATAGGGTTTATCACCTATACTCTGCTCATGAAGAAACTTATCATCAAGTACCTAAAATCCAAGAAAGATCTAATTGTGGGAGAATACCATACAACTACACTATAAGGCCATTTGCTTGTTGATGTGAAGATCATCTCGTTATATATAATTTTTTGTAAGAAATTGTTTTGATCTTATATTATAAATGATTAATTGTATATTGTTGGCTTGCCAAATCTTTTATATTGTAAACTTGATTTATTACCTGTTAAATATTTGGGCTTACCATAAGGTGCCAATCTGAACAAATTTTCTGCATAGAAGCCAGTCATCTCAAGGATTAGAATGAGACTTGAGGCATGAAAGGGTAATTAATTGCTCTCTTTAAGGGCCAGGTTTGTTTGATTAAGAATATTCTAGCCTTCTCCATATACTATATTTCCTTATTTAAAATGCCAAGGGTTTAGCAAAGCTTATTATGGCTATGGAGTGCAGGTTTCTCTGGTTAGGAAATTTTAATAAGCAAAAAGTTCATAAACTTGCTTGAGATATGGCGGTGAGAGAAAAAAGGGGAGAGGGCTAGGAATAAGGTGAAAAACAAAGCCCTTTTTGTTTAAATGGCTTTGGAGAATGGGGTATGGAAATCAAGATGGCTGGGAAGATTTCATTAACAACAAGTACAAACCATGTGTTCAGAATGGTGTGTCTTCGTTTAAAAGGGCTTCTATCTTCTTTTAGTCTGTTTACAAGTGTAGTTGTGGTTGTTTTTCAAAGTGTTTTTCGTATTAAAATGCATCAAAATAATATTTTTTTATTTTTTAAAAATAATTTTTAAGATCAGCGTATCAAAACGATTCAAAACATACAAATTTTTTTTAAAATTTTTAGTAAAAAAATTAAATTTTTTGAAAACGCGGGTACAACCACGTTTCCAAACACTCACGTCAGGTATTTTCTCCATTATTCACTCTGGCAATCAATCATTTTTATTTTGAAAGATAGCTTTAGATTTAAAGTAGGGATGGGTAATAGAATTCAGTTTTGGAATGATATTTGAGTTGGTGACAAATCTTTTTCTGAACTCTATCCCTGATTATATCAACTATCAGCTTAACAACTCAGAACTATCAACAGTATAGCTAGGGTTTTAGGATGATGATAATTGTTGTCATTAGAACTTGATATGGAATCAATGATTTATAAACAACGGAAATGAGCACCTTCATTGTATGATGAATGCCATTAACCTCACAAATATAAAGAAGATAGAAAAATATAGACTTTGGATGGTAAAGGCCATTACACATTTAAGTTGTGTTCTACTATCCTTGATAGACTCTTTTATACGAGTTCGAAGGCATTTACAATGCAATCATTTGGAAAAGTGTTTATCCTCCAAACATGAAATTTCTGCTATAGTTAGCTATGCACAACTAGCTAGTTATCACTCGCTCCTTTTTGGTCAAAAGAAGAATTATCATGATGTACGAAGATATATGTCAATTTTGTATTTATTGGTCAGAAACTAAAACCCATCCTTTTTCATTGCCCGATCGATGTCTTGGAAATTTTCGGATAGAATAGTTAGCTGGTGGGATTTCATGGTTGCATACCTCATTCATTCATGTCATGATTTATTTCATCAGTGGCAAGGATTGATTCAAGAAAAGTTTCAGCGAAATGTTTGGCAATGACTATTCTATGGAATAGTATGAAATATGTGGCACACTAGGAACAAATTCATATCTGATGCAATTATCCCGGATTGAGAATATGTATTTTATTTATTTCATACTTCTGCCTCTTCGATTCATTTCTATCTACTAGATGAACAACTTCATGTGATTCTTTGTTATATATATGTGGCTTCAAACATTTGATCAGATTTATACTGTAAAATCTATCATAAAAAGGATAAAACGAAATTTAGAAAAGAGAAAGGATTGTCCATCACTGTGCATGCAGTCAAAGACTCGTTCATTGAATCTACTGATGAATCGGAAAGAATGTTTGTACAGAATCGAAGAAGAAATCCAGAAAAGATTTGACGGAAACATTTGATTTCACCGACCCCATATTTTTTGCTCCCATTATCCAAGATTAATGGAGGAATGGAAACAGTTTCAATCCCCCATCACTGTAGCTCAATATTTAACATGCTAATTTATTTATTATGCTTTCTTGGTACTGTTGTTACGTAAAGGAGTGTGCAAAGTCAATATGGTGCCATGTTTTCTTCTCCCTTTTTTCTTTTTTTCTTAAATTGTTATAATGAGTTATGAGTAGCTAGCTAGGCTGTGTAAGAGGACTCATTCTCATTATTCTTTACCTTTTTCTCCATCCATGGGCGTGTAAAAAGAAAAATTGAAAGTGTGAATTATGAAAAAGGTTAATTAATTAATAGCAATCTCGACTTTTGAATATAGTCAACAGATCATAATTTTGCTTGTATCTTAGTTAAGGCTATACGAATTGCTTTCTCAAAAGCAAAACTAATAAATTAATCACGTAACATTCACACAAAACCTTCTCATGAATGTATTTTTTTTAGTAAAAACTCTTGTGATGCGGCGCCCAAAAACTCAAGCTATTAGGTGAGGTTTCAGGATATTATTTATATTATTCTCTAACATACCTCTTAAGTGAAAGTACTTTGAGCTTGAAACTTACACAAACACAAATTACCCTATGCTTACACTACAAGATTTCACAGTTTTACTGACGGAAAAATTCCGTCGGTGTGTGATTAGAAGTTCGTTGGTGATTTTTTTACCGATGTCATCCCGACGGATTACGTTCGTCGGCTTTCCTCTTGTCGGTGATTCCCCCTTCCATCGCTATATCGATCGGAAAAAAAAACCATTTGCCGATGGTTTTACAGACGGAATTTGCGCGCAAAAAAAAAAGATTCCCGCTTGAAATATACCGACGGATTTGTATTCCGTCAGTGATATTGTGATTTACCGACGGAACATAACCTTCGGTTAATTTGTCGGTGAGTGTATGAAATATCGACCGAATATATCCGTCTGTATATTCGTCGGTACGTGTGGCAACTACTGCTAAATGCCAACGGATTAATTCCATCGGTAATTATGTCGGTGAGTGTTTAAAATACCAACCGAATATATCCGTCTGTATATTCGTCGGTACGTGTGGCAGCTACTGCTAAATGCTGATGGATTAATTCCGTCGGTAAGTCTGTTGGTGAGTGATTAAAATACCAACCGAATTAATTCGTCGGTAAAATCCTTGGTAATAGTTTTTTCTGTATTTGTTTTTAAAAAATTATTTAGGATATGTAATATAAAACTATATAAATTAATTGTAATACAAACCAATTATGCAAATAAAATTTATATTAAACATAAGAAGAAAAAAACAAAGTTAAATAATATTCATTACAAACTGAATATGTTTCAAGAAAAATATTAAATGAAGTTTTAAAGGTAAATAATGTTTATTACAAATTAATATAAAGGTGGAGCTGGAGGATGGGGAGGAGATCCAGGAGGAGGCTGGTGGTTAAACGGCCAAAAAAGATTAGGCGCACATGTTCCACTATTTGCCATGTTCATAATCATTTCGCGAAGCTGTTCATAAGCTGTTTTTTGTTGTTCATAAGCCGCTTTTTGTTGTTCATACTCCGCTTTTTGTTGTGCTTGAGACGCTTTGATTTGCTCAGACTCCGCTCTTTGTTCCGCTCTTTGTTGTGCATGAGACGCTTTGAGTTGTGCGTACTCCGCTGATATGTTATCGTATTTCTCGGTGAGCTGAGCCGTGTGTTGCTGCAAGGCCACGAACTCCTTAGATTGGGAGCTCGATATTGATTGGGAGCTCCCAACGCTTGAAACACTACGGGTCGACCGCAAGTTGTCGGCCATAGTGTTGGAGAGCCCGTAAACCTGATTTTTATCCGGTCCACTTGACGAGCCAACCTCCATCCACAAATCCGGATCGAATTCCGGATGGGTCAAAATATCGTCCCTGTATCTCTCCCTCAACCGATTATTATAGGTCTCCTAAAAATTAAAAAAAAAAAGTAATCATCATATTCAATACAATAAACATAATAACTTACAAAATAAAATGGTTGAACATACCACGAAATGTTGAGCACGGTTATCAACTAATTGTTGCATCCTCTTCTGGCGGTTTTGACTCCGCACGTACGTCTCCACAAACAGCTCCATCGGGCTCGGCTCACGTCCAAGAGACGCAGCCTATAATGAAAAAAGATATATTAACAACAACTAAATTTAACAATATATTTCATTTAAATTAATCTTACCATCCGTTTCGCATGTGCAGCAAACGGAACGGAGCCGCCAGTGTGCGTTGTCACCCCGCCATGAATTGGCTGATTCCGGTTGCCAGCACCGGACTGTGAGCGTCGTGTGAACCGCTCAGACGTCACGTGCTCAAGATAGTGCGGCCATATATCTTCCGGGATGTATATCGGTTTGAAATCCCTCCAAACCGCAACATCGTTCCAGCCTTGGAAATCCCTATCCCTCGTGGTTTTTTTTTTCCTTTTTTTGTGCTTCATACCAAAAATCACGCAACCTACTTCACACAACCAAAAATTACATTTCGAAACATAAATTTTTGTCTAAAAAAAATCTTGTATTGTTTTCGATCTAAACTAGTTGCCGCGTGATTTTCCCACACCCTCCTCACAACAGTGTTATGCTCATTGTCCCAGTCAAATTTGTGTTATGTATAAATAAACAAGTTTAAATAAAAATAATAATTTATTTACAATTATATTAATAATTTTTAGAAATAAGCTGAAAATTATAAATTAACACCAACCTGAAATCTGCCAAACCATGCATTGATTTGAGGCATCCATTCAGGATGCTTGGATATCTAACTCCATTGAAACAATGGAATCTCCATCGATGATTTAAACGCCGATGATATTACTTGAGCGGCCTCCATGTTTGTGAACCTAAAAATAAAAGAAACAAATTAAATAGTGATTACTTCATAAATTATGTTGTAATTTTTTAAAAAAAAAAATTAAACCTTAACAAACTTATATTGAAAGGTCGTCCTTCCACTGTGTCTTGTACTTGCGGGTAAATTGATTCCGCTGCGAAGGCACCCCGCCTCTGCGCTGTGAAGTAGCACTGGAAGAGGCAACATCGGTTGACGGTGCAGGTGGTGTAGGTGCCTCTTCTTGAGAGGCACCTAATGAAATATCATCATCGATGCTAGACGAACTAACTGCGACCGTACGTGAGCGACCAGCTCTGTTTTTCATTCTGCGCATCTACATAATTTTATACAAATAATTATATAATTAAATTCAAATGTTAAAAAAAATTTCGACAGCACCTCCCCTTTACTGGATACTACCCAAATCCACAAACCTACACATATTAACAAAAGCCACAACCAATTGACCCAATCTATACTAACTATTCCAACATATTCAATTACTAATCCTAAGGTAAATTCAACATTAAGAATTACAATTCAACAAATTATTCAATAATTATG
>Ga0325404_1002206_pt1 | contig 20852 bp, 10 predicted proteins | sample PopdelMetagenome_18_FD_205664 | JGI IMG/M metagenome (GOLD analysis project Ga0325404, IMG submission 205664) | Populus deltoides microbial communities from Bellville, Georgia, United States - Xylem-Control-R1 | ecosystem: Host-associated > Plants > Phyllosphere > Stem > Wood/Secondary xylem... | reverse complement strand
TTCAACATGGTGTACCGCGTCACCAAACACTTACTTCAACCCTCATTCTACCCTTGCTGTGTCTAAAACCACAAATGGTTAAATACTAGATGGAAAAAAAGCCAAAACTTGTGCCCAGAGTTGTTAAAGATATACAAGAAGACACAAAGAACCAATCAATCAAAAATGGTTAATTTGTTACAGCAGAGGATTAGGCAAACAAAAAACTATGCCTAAAACGACAGCAACCAAATTAGTCGAAATCCAAAAACAATCAGAAAGGTGTATTCTTCTTTCACCATGTCAAACACACACACATACAAATACAATCAATCAAGCTGTGAAAACCTGATTATACTCGCATCTTGTTAAATAAAAAAAATGGTCAGTCACATTTTTCTTCTATGCTTGATCTTCTGGTCCAGCAAGTATGACCTGCAATTGCGAGGGTTTACGTGAGGGACGAGAAAGTTTTTTTGCAAAATATCACGGAAATGGACAGCTTGTAATGCTGAAATGATTGTATTGGTGTATAAATAGAAAGAATAAAAAAGGTACCCCATTGCAATCATAGGCGTATTTCCTGGCGAGCATTATCGCTGCATTCCTATCTCGCTCTGAGTTGAATGTTAATACGAATGAAAGGCCCTTCCTTGGTTGCCAAAACAATGACTTTGCAGCAGTGTTGCTGTTGGTTCTAACTCCACATAACTGCAGGTAGAAAAGGGCAATGGTCAGAGAGATACAACAAACTCATTGGCAGTGTAGTTGGTCCTGTTGTTTTACCAGCATTGACATTGAATAAATTTCTCTAGCCTTTGTAATCCACCCTCTGCAAAGCTTTATTCTCATTTTCCCAACATTAAACACATGGACAGAATGTGATGCATGATCTTGCCCATTCATCTGGGAAATAACCACCTGCATTACATGAAATGTCAAAACCAAGTAAAAATAAGTGAAGTACATGTAATATCGTCATGTGCGTGTTTATTCTCGCATTAGTGTGTTTGTTTTTGGAAGATGACCATAATACATATTATTTCAATACAATAAGAAACATCAAGCAGAAACAAAAGGGAAAGGGAAAGAACAAGGTCACATACGCTAAATTCAAAGCTAGATTTTCTCAAGAGATTCTCTACATGGCTTGCCAATCCTGCAGCTGTTATGAGTAATTTGATGCATTAGTATAAATCTCGAGCACCACTAAAAATAGAAGAACCCTGTCTAGCAATCCAATAGAGATTACACAAAAATGACAAGAATAGCAGGGAAAAGGAGGGATTGGACAACCACAGAACTGTCACACCCCACCCAAGCCCGTGGAGCATCACATTCTTCCCCCGTTTTGATTCCATTCTATCATGAAGCCAGGGAGAGAGGCCTGCTGTGCAACTAAACTACCTCTAGACCTACAAGTGCAACATTGAGTTGGGCCTATTTGTCCTCACTACCCAAAAGAAATTCCTTGCTGCGCATAGGTCCACTGGCCATTCCTTTTATCTAATTCAAATTCCTTATAATCCTGACATGTGGGATAATAGAGCATCACAAGAACGATATTGTTATCTACACGATATTTCATAATTAACACCAACCAGGTTCAATGGGACCAGAAGTTGTTACACTGACTTTCTGGCCATTTGAAACAATGTCCACTTGCAATACTCGGCCAACATCAAAGGGTTCCGGAGCATAAAATGTTTTATTGGCACCTGCAGAGAAAATATTGAATTATGAAAGATGGAGGAGAAGGATACAAGATAACAAATGTAAAGGCTCCTTAATCATCTCGGCTGCCATCTTTAAGATACACGGGAAGCCTTAAAAGAAAGGACACGGAGAGGAATGTCAATGCTTGAAATGCCTAGTGAATTTCATCACTGATGACACAATATAGGATTGTGCTTAAGGAGGCTTAAGACTAAACTGGACAGTGGAAACCTAATTTTTTTTAAAGCAAATTCCAGATAAAGCAGAGTGAGATACAAAACCATTATTAATACCAATAGAGCATTCTGCTTCTGGAAGAACTTCTTGAACCTCCATTAATATGGAGGAAGCAAAGCAAAACACAAAATATATTACAAATTGATCAAAGAGGTATCTTCCCTAAACATGCGACAAAATCCAACTGAATACCTGAAATAACTTCATGTTGGCTGCCTTCAGATGATACGCGATACCACTGAACTGAACACTTCGAAAGGGGTGGAGAACCATCCGAACGAGGCTTGAGTTGTAGAGATGAACCTAGAGTTTCAGAACCATCTAGGACATATGGAGCAGATTTATTCTGCTCAGCTCTCTTGCTCTTTGCCAGCTAGAAAAGAAAAGGAAAACATCAGCACAGCGTTCTGACATATGTATTAAAAGAAAACTTATATCATGTCAGCCAAAGCAAAATATTATAAAAGAAATTGTTTGCATGAGAGAATTTAGAAAACTATGACAACGTAAAACAAACCTCTTTTTGAAGTTTAACTGAAACTATAGACTTCTCCCGAATTTGATTTCGTAGTGCACGAAGTTCATGCTCCATGTCCATAACCTGCGAAAGTGTTGTATGTTTACGGTCAATAAAATATTGTTAAATGAAACCATAACACTATCACAACTGGATAAAATGAGCCTTGCGCATAAAATGTTGTTAGAAAAAAGAACGAGGCTAATATTAAAATTACCATCAATAGATCGTTTTAAGGTTATGTGAAGAATGATAAGTGACTCTGCAAGTTGAACAATTATTTAATGGAGATATACATTCTTCATGTCACAGTTTCATTTCTAGGCCCGAATATTTGTGCCCAGGACAACCAAGAAAAATGCAAAAGAGCAGGCAAATAAAGCATTTGTGCAAGTGTAATTGATGTAAATAGAACATTACATAAACAATGGAGCACGAACCATTTTCAAAGAACCAATCTCTCTCAATTGATTTACCAATTTATGTATCAAAGCATCTATTTGATCACACATCACAAAACAACTTTCATCCTGTTAAAATGATGGATTTTATTTACATGAAACTTGCAGTTGTCACGATTCAGCCACGATCACTGCCAGCCATTTACAAATGCAATTTCATAATCAAAGGACTGGGAATGAAGATAGCATAACTACAGTGTCCATCTTAACACCAATGAAGCAGTAGTACGAACCATATGGTTCAAGTTGAAAATATTGAGAGGAAAAGGGCTATATCAACCATGAAATTCACTTCAATGAGTCCCATGACTACTTCTGGTGATAAGAAATTTTGTGCTACAAAAAGAGTAGCTAACCATGATTTGTAGAAAATTACGGGGATAGTATTATTTGAATTGCAGGGTCATAATGTGCTAACAATGACTCATTTGGGTTAAACTTAATTGAATGTTACGAATTAGAACAAACCAAACAAGAAGTAAAAAAGGATGATCCAATCAAATCAACAGTCTTGTAGTGACCCCAGTGTGTCAGTTCTATGCAATAATAAGACAGGACCATATATATCCCATCTGCCATCACAAATGAGAAGGGACAGTATCAATGTACCTTGCTTGGCTGATGCAATAATTTTATTCTTCTAGCCTCTTGAACCTCCTCAACTAGTTCCTCCACATCCTGCAGTAACAAGCGTGTCAACAGATATTGTCATGGCATATTTGATAGCCATCTCATGCTCCAATTGATATTACAGACCTTGTATTTGTATTGTTTTATGCAAAATGCTATTGTAGTAACTGTGTAAAGATAACATAGCAAAGCTTCTAAAGGAACAGTATATGACATTATGCCATGTCCACAAATCTCCAGCATTACAGTGAACAAAATGATGCAAAATCATGTTTATGAAAGAATATGCAATTTTAGCAATAAGACAGGAAAAATTTGGTGTGTTAGATGGAATTAACTGAGTGACAACAAATGATTTAATAGAAGACATTCAAAGATGAAAAACTCACAGCAGCCTGGTTTTTCGAATTTTGAGCATCCCTTTCTTCTTCATCTAGGGCTTCTCCAATCCTTTGCACAACTGCTCTGGCACTCTCAATTTCAGCACAAGCAAAAGATTTTTCTTGGTTCACTAACTTTTTAGCATCTTCAGAAGCCTGGAGACAAAAATAAAATAAAAATTAATATTGCTAATGATTTTAGAAGGTGGACAAGAAAAGGCTAAATAAGAAGTGCATTCACGCAAGGTTTTCACATGCACAAATTACTGAAACCTCATCAATCAAAAGGGGAGCATTAGGACCACAGCTCCAAGGCATTATTCTAGGATAACCAATGGTTAGGCCATTAGGATGAGAGAATCACATAGTATCCTAAGTGATACAAAACCTCAAAGTCCAACCTATCCTATGTTTGATTTACTAAGCAGCATAAGAAACTAAGGGGAAATGCCACACTTTGAAGTTATGAAAGGGTACAACTTGATATATTTGTCCAGGAAGAAGTAGTTCCTTAAATCTATATCCAAATTTATAACACTATCGACCAACCTGTTTAAGAAAGTTGGCCAGCTTTTTCACTTCAAATTTTTCTTGAATTAATTCTCCTTCGTTTTGAGTCAGTTTAACCGCTAATGCCTCCACCTGCATAAAAGATTATAGTTGACAACAATTATCATATTGCAAATGTAGAAACAGAATTATAAATGCACTTGCAAGAAGGCTTCTTCAGTAAATTGTAAAGAAAGACACAAAATACAATTAGAAGCTGAAAATGGTAACTAAATTATACAGAGGTGTTAAATGCATATTGAAAATATCAACCACATGTTACCACTTGAAACATATAGATGACTGTCTGCCTATCAATGGCTTTTATACAGAAAAGAAAATGGAAAAGTGGGGGAAAAGACTGACCATAGATATGGCTTTCTCCACATCCTCCTTGTTTCGCCCGGCCATACGACCTCTTAATGATTCCAGGGCATCTCTAAGCTTCTTTAAAAGAACATGTCCTTCCAAAGAAGCCACCTCTCTAAGCTTTGCCTGAAAGTCGGATAAACAAGTATGAGTAATTTAGTCATCTATCCACATCAAAAGAACATACTCTTTTAAGAAAAGATCAGCTGAAAGGGAAAGGGCAGATGACCTTTGATTGAGCTAAGTAAATAAAGGGTATAGATTTCAATTGCAAGAAGAAGGCCGTGTTCAATGTTAAATGAGTATTCCTCAATTGTGCACATGCATTTGTGCGTGTCACGCATAAATAACAAATAAAACCACATCGGAAAAAATGACAAAGTTAGATAACCTCTTCAGCCAACTTAGCAGCAGCAGTCAAGTTCTTGTCAAATTTACAGGCAAGGTCACGAACTGAGAGTCGCTTGTGCTGATCTGACAGCTGCATAGTTTCCTGTTCAACAACTTCCTTTAAAGATGGACCCTTGTTGTCCTCCTTTGGCTCTTCCAAAATCTGATTATCAGGTCCTAATTTATATTTTGGAAACCCATCAGAAGCAAAGCTCACATCAGCCGAAACAGGAAAAATTACTTCTCCCTGCATATTTTCCTCAATTTCTGGACTTATCTTCGTCATTTACTCAGATTAGGTTCCTGCTCTCCATAAGCCAATCCCAAAAAAATACATCAAACTTTAAACCTTAAATAGGAGAAAAGGAAAATCTAAAGACACATTGAAACTTCACCCCTCACAAAACTTCACAGCACAAAGCTCCAGAATTTGTGCAGATTAAAAAACCTAGAGTATTGATCGTTGATATTTAGTTGTATTGAAAAGAACACAATCAAATCAAGGAAATTACTATTCAAATGCACAAAGGCAGAAAGGATTTGATGTCAATGAAGGGCCGTATATTACATTGAGTAAAGATATGCAAGAAATTGATGGTTAAGTTTACAAATTAAATGGAAACTCAACTTGCTAGTGCCAGCAAGTAACAAGTCTCGCAGAGCATCAAACTTAAAATAACTTCCTACTTCAAACCAAATTATGAGATTCATTTAAAGAACAGAATGTTCATCGATCTGCAGCAACACTGGTCTCCAATTTCCAACACAAAATTTCCCGGGCTACTCTAATGGTGCAAAAGAGCATGATCCAGCTCAAAAATGCAGCCATGGAAAAAAAGGGGGAGAGACAAATGTCATCCAAATGAAGCTTTTAATAAAAGCAGGAGACAAATTAGTCCATAAAAGTATGTTCTTTACTTATAGTTGCAGTTACCAAGTGCATGTCTTCAACTACATTTCAACAACTCCAACCCACATTACCAAATATCTCTCTACAGAACAAATTCTTCACCAGCCAAGCCATAAACTTTCTTCTGGGAAGTTAAACACACAACATAATCACATTCCAGATTCTCAAGCAGCTCTCGAAATCACAGCCAAGATCAAAACTTTACTGCTAAAAAGCAAAACTTGAGCTCCAAACCTTAATATATATATATATATATATGTATGTATGTAAGACAGAAAAAAAAGAACTTACAGAGATATCAGCACGAAAAAATAGCTTAACAACAGTTCATGCAAGAAGGATTCTTGTAGCAAGTTGACACAGCAAGATTACAGAGAAAGAGAGGGGAGGAGGAGGATGTGAAGTAGGAAGGGAAGGTGAAGAATCTTAAGGAGGGGGAATTACTTTAGTAAAAGGAAAAGACTTATTAGTTGGGGTAGCCTGACTGCCTAGCTTACTTTTCTTGCTCCGTGTTTAATGTCTCCTTCTCTCTCAACAACATCAGCAATGAATGTGTCATGTTAGTGTGTGATTTTTGGTGTTATAAAACAAAACAATGTGTGTGGTCAAATTGTTAAAAGTGAGAGCCAAAGCCTGCTGCTCTCTTCATGCTTGGTCCCACCTTCTTGTTATGGTAGGGTTTGGGGGTTTTTCACTTTATTAAAATATAACATTCAACTCGTTGGTTTTTTATTTATAAAAAAATATGTTAAAATAATATAAAAACTTGTATAGCATTGAATGACTTTTTTATTAGTTATTTTATAAGTTTAATTTGAAATAAAAGATATTAATAAAATAAAATAAAATTTATACTTATAGAACATAATAAAAAATACTTTCACTTGTAATTTTCTTTCCTGCTCACATCTATTTTTTTAAAAAATATATATTAATAAAATATTACTAGTTACTTTGTATTTCTCTTGTTTAACCATTGATAGCTAATGATAAGGTATTTTTGTCCTAGTTTTCCTTTTATTAAGATTGAATTCTTTTTCTACTTGATTTAAAATAAATTATTCACATTTAAATTAATTAATTTCTTAACATTTGCTTTGCACATATTATTTAAGTATTTTATAATATTTTTTTATCATTTCTAGTAGATTGTCTAGAATCATGAATGTTTATTAAATAAACATGTTTGTTTTTCCATTAGTTCTATATAAATTTTGATGATTATAATTAAACTATTTTTTTAATTTTGAACCATGGAAAAATAATTGTTAACCTGACTAAAGTAAAATTAAGGACATAAATTGAATTATCTTTCAAAATTAGTAATTAATAGTTAGATCAATATATATATAACAAGAATAATAGTATGTATTAAAAGATTTCACTTAACATTATATTATTATGATTTTTTTTCTTATTTTAAATAGTTATTTTCAATTATATGTTATACATAGGAATATAAATTAACAATACATACATGAATAAAAAATAATAATCACTTCTTAATATTGATTTTTTCACTTCAACTTTATATTATTATGTTTTATATTAGCTTGTTTTTATGTTTTTCTTTAAGTTTTGATGGTGACAATAGAGTATCAAGTGCATGGGTGAATGATTACTCATCAGCAATGTCTAATATGTGTTTATTATCAAGAAGTACGGTGTTTTAAAAGTATTTTTTATTTAAAAATATATTAATAAATTTTTATTTTTAAAACTAGTATATCAAAATCATTAAAAAATATTAGAAAAAATACAAGTTGATATTATTTTTTTTTGCGAAACACACTCAAACACAAATTGTGCCTAGAAATTTTAGAATTGTAATATTTTTAAATAAGAAAAAAGAAAAAAGTAATAACATATTCCGTGGATTGAATGGAGGCCCCCGTAGAAAATGAAGTTACAGGTAGGCAGACAGTCCAAGTAAAAAACAGGGATAAGATTAGATGGGTCGCAGTCAAATACCGCGAGAGAGGTATGCCTGGAGATATGGTGCCTGAGAGTGTGGCCACGAGAAAGGCTGTCGAAGTCATTTATTTTTTGCTACTCTTTTGGATTTTGGCCAAAACACAATCTCTCCATGTCAAGAAATACCACAAATTAACATTTTTTTTTTCCAACTCCACAAGGTCCGTCCACAGACCACCATCATTTGCATTGAGAAATGAGCGTAACCACGTTAATATTAAAAATATAATTTAACTAATTAAATTTTAAATTTATTTTTTAAAAATTATTAATTTAAATTTTATAAATTTCAGAATTAGTTGGATTAGTCAAGATACACGCAAGTTTTCTAAAATCTAAAATAATATCAACATTAATAAAAAAATAAAAAAATAAATAGATTATAGCGCTAATGCATCATTGCATTTTCACTGCTTTAATTTAATATTAATATATCAAAACTATTGAATTTTTTTTTTTGCAAACATTAAACTGCATTATTAAATATACTTAAAAGAATTAAACTTTGTGATTAATATAAGATTTTTCTAAAATGCTTTTAGTTAAAAAAACACAGCGTTAATGCTTTAAAAAATAATATAAAGAATAATAAAAAGGAACCGGTGGAACTTGGGATCAATAAAAAAAAATTATAAAAGGATATTTGGAAGTGTGGTAATGGTTACTTTTCATGGTATTTTTTGTTTGGAAATATATTAAAATAATATTATTTTTTTAATTTTTTAAAAAATCATACTTAATATCAGTACATTAAAACTATCTAAAAATATAAAATAAAACTTAAATAAAAAAATTAAATTTTTAAAAAACTAGATTTCAAACGTATTTCCAAAACAGAGTCTAAATACATGGGAAAGAATGGCAAACCTTGCATGTGAAAGACGAATCCAGACACCATTATAGTACTCGAAATTGATTGTTGAAAAGAAACAAAAGAGCATAAATTAAAAATAACACCCCGAAAGAGACTTGAGCGGAAGGATTTCAGTGTTACTCCTTCTTTAACTTCTTCACTTTATGGCAGGCTCCACGGGTGCACTATATGCCATCTATCCAAACATGGCCCAACAATTTATTACAGAAACAAAAAAAATAATAATCAAAATCAAACTAATAATAATAAGAGAAATACTAAATAAAGCTGTATGTGTACGTACGTACTGGTACTGTTTCTTTAGTAATTCTGTTAAGCAAGTCTTAATCAACCACCTTGTCACTTTAGGGAGCTTCTGCAAGAACCCTAACAGCAGGCTGTGGCATAATATAAATGGAGCTTTAAAGTTGCTTCTGGGCTAAGGTATGATGTTTGAAATGATGGTTACTGGCTGCTGGTCTGTTTTTACTGTAGTTTTTGCTTTTCACTCGAAAAAACATTAAATTAATATTTATTTTAAATATTTTTGGATCAAAATATTGAACATAAATTTATTACTAACAGATAAACGCGACGTACAGTCAATTTAACAAGGCTGGTTTGCTTTTAAGCCTTCGAGCTTTATGATGGATGGATGGCTGGATTGTTTGTTTATTGATGGTTAGTGGGGGGGCATTTGGTAGGTGATATTGGAGAAACTCGATTGTCTCTAATAATTTATCTAGCAGTGGAGGGTAGAGAGCATGATTAGGGTTCAACAAACTGTATATGCCCTAGGAATCCCAGGAATTGTGCCCTAACTTTCCCCACTTTGGTGGACTTGTGGGGCTTTGGGTCTCAGCTTCTCATAGCCCACCATTACTTTTCCCGTCCTTTTAGATTGTCAAAAATGTTAGATATTTTTACCAGTTTCTATATGGAAGTCCACATTGTTGGACTAACCTTACTTGTATTGGAAAATAATTTTGAGAGAAGTAGTGTAGTTTCACCACCTTGGCTTTTACTTCTTTTTTTTTTTTTTTTCTTTTGGGTGTTGTCAGATGGGTCGGAGCAAGTGGCTAGCCTTTTTTGTTCTTGATGACAAGTGCTTTCTTTATCCTATTGCGAAGCCATCAAAATGTTTGCAATCAATCCTCTCAACACCTTCACATGGTAGGGTCCAAACCCCAGCTTGCATGGGTTAGTCCCAATACGTTATTAAATGAACAAAGGCCAAACCCTCGTGGTGATATTGGTGCCAAATTTCCTGACAATTTGTCAATGATTCCTATCTAAAGTTCACGAAGAAGCAAAATCTATCATGCAAAAAGTTTCAAGCCCTGTAAAAGTAAGAAAATATTCGAAGAAAATCTAGCTGCACATACAGATGTCATATCCATGGAAGCATGAGCTTGCACAATGACACCCAGATTCAAAATTACAAGTATTGTTTGTTTTTAAAGTGTTTTTTTTTTTTTTTAATTGTATTGAAATAAATGAGGAAGAAACTCTTTAAACTTATATTTGTATAAGCTTATATTATATTGTATCTAATTTTTATCAAATAAATAAAGATGACGAGATTCAAACTCATGACCGCTTAATCATCAAGACTCTGATACCATATCAAAAAATCATCTCAACCTAGTAGTTTAAACTGTAAGGTGAGGTTTTAATATATAATTTATATTATTTTTTAACATCCTAGTTGATATTTAGAGATAGCAGTGCTAAATCTCATATTTACTAATCTCATATTTACTCGACTACGTGATAACAGAAGACTGATTCAATTTGTAAATCTTATATTCTGAGTGTTGTTATTTATTTATTATAGAAAGATGATATATTTGTATTCAATCAATTCTATTTATAAATCTATCTTGAATTGTAACCCCAAATGTATAGTGTGTAGCTTTGAATCACCCTCTTGAGATGAAAGAAATAAACATATGTAACAAGAAGATACACATTTTCTGTTTTAAATATATAAAATTTCACTTCTAAATTATTTCAAAAATATATTTATTTTATATTTTTTTCAACCAAACTCATTTTTAGCTTTGTCATATATCATTCCTACCATGACACATTAACAAACACAATATAGATGTGATAGAGTTCCTATAGATAGATGTGAGTACATGTATAATCAAAATATATCATTTTAGTTAAATCATTGTAGTTTTTATAAGAGTTTTTTTTGGATTTTTCTTCGAATTAATCCAAAATCACATCAGAGTACATGGAGAGTAACCGTAATCTACTAGAAAATATAGTTTTCTAAAATGAAGAGAGTTGTTGGCATAATTTCTGCATTTACTTTTATATGTTTTTCCATAATATTTTTTACTTGAAAATATATTAATTTAATTTAATTTTTAGTTTTTTTTATAGTTTTGATATATTGATATCAAATTTTAAAAATACACGAGAAAAAACTTTTTTATATATATTTTCAAGTAAAAAATTATTTTAAAAAGCTTCATGCATCGCAATATCAAATATCTTCTTCGAGTCTACTGTTAAAAATATACTCCAACAGCCATTGTTATTGACCATCACCTTCCATTTTTTCCGATGATCAAGCAACAGATATAGGTATAATGAATTTGATCTTAGATTAATCTTTACTTCTTTAGTTACTTTAGAAAGTTTGATGCTTGGTGTCGCTTCAAACAATCATGATTTAGCCATTAAAATATTTCACAAACAAATGGGACCATCCAAGTTAAGAACAACTAATATCTAAAAGCTTCCAGCAAGCACTGGCTTGCCTTTTCTCTCCCAGGCTGTGTTTTTTTTTTTTTTTACCTTAAATAATATGATAAATTATGACCGTTTGGTTAGGGTTTTGTTGGGAAAATGAATTTGTTTATATTGTTTGTTGGAAAATCGACAGAATTATAAATTTCCCAGTAAAACCCTAATACAAGGGCCATCTTCAAGAAATTATATTGTTCAGGATGAAAAACCAGGAAATTTTTAATTCGAGGGTAGTTTCCGAAGTTTAGGGACTATTTTATAATTTATCCTTCTTAAATTAACACCACCTTTTTGCAACCATACCAGTATTAGGACTACTGTGATTGGAGACTTGGATTCTGGGTGCCTATGACATTGTTAAACAGGGTGTTTTTCATGATTTTGTTTTATTTAAAAATATATTAAAATATTTTATATATATATTTTTTTACTTTTAATATCATCACATCAAAACCATAAAAAAACATTAAAATAAACATCAATTTAATATTTTTTAAAACTAAAAATACTTTTAAAAAACATTTAAAAATAAAAATAGAAATTATGAAGAACACCCCCATCCACTTCATAACTGATAGTGTATTAGAGATGAGTTGTGCCCAGTTGTAATATATAATTGGCAAATATTTTGTATCTGTGCCAAATGATTCGCCGAGGCATGCAATATAATGCATGCCAAACTAATGTACATTATTTCAATTTCTTTTCATCACAGACTGCATATTTGTCAGATTCGGATGCTCATCAGATCGATTGCATTTATACTTGTTTAGCCTAATCACTAAAAATCTAATTACATCTAACGAGTTTAGTCATATCAATATTTTATTTGATTTAACTAATTAAAAATTTATTCAAATCAGGTTCTAAATCGTAGTTTAATAGTTAATTTACTGAACCCAGCTGGCTGAACAACTATCATCTCGACCCGAAGAAGAAGAAGGTGGTTCAAAGCCACCCCTCGTGCGATCCTGCCTTCTGGGCGCCCATTCCCTTTTTCTGTCTCTAATATAATACAAATTTTGTTGTGTGAATAGCCCATTACAATATAGCAAGGAAACTATATATGTTTTTTTTCCGTGTGTTGTTTGTGGGTCGATTTTTTTAAAAAAAATTTTAATGTAAAAATAATGATAAATTAAAAAAATTTAAGTTACAAGTTATTGGTTAAATTGACTATTAACAATTTATATAAAAAACAATAATAATTAAAAAAAACAACAATAAAAAACCACACTCGAGTTTATTTGAATTGTCAAACAAGCCAATGCTAACATAGTAAAAGAAAAACTTGAAAGAAAAACACTCAAACTTTAAAAATAGAAAGAAAAATATCATCTTAAAAATGGGGGATCAAGTAAACTCAGGTGAATCTTTTAAATTTAGTTTAATATAAAAAGCTTGCAACTTATTAAATCATGGACTCAAATTCAATCAAGAAACACAATTCTCAACCAATTTAATTTTGAAAGATGAGATTGGTAGAAAAATATTAGTAAAAACACCTATAAAAACAACAAAAACATGAAGAAAAATTTTCATGGAAAAAATCCAAGGATGTAATTTAATGAAAAAAATAAAATAAATAATCTCAAATAAAATAAATATCAATTAAAATTTTTTTAAAGATTAGCAATATCATAGGGGTGAAATAAAAAAAATATGTAAAAACAAAGCAAAGATGGGTACACATTCTAAATATAGTCAAAATTTAAAAAACTCATAACCTATAAAACCTTAAATCCGAGTGCTATTAAAAAGTTTATTATAAGTCAATTTAAAAATATAAATTATAAAAACTCGTCACAATAAAAAAAATCTTTAGCAAACCTAGTAGCCAAATCGGGTCAACAAATCAAATACATAACTTAGGACATGAAATTGGATTGACCCTATAAATATGAAAGCAAAAAAAAAAAATATATATATATATATATATATATTGCCAAAACAATATAAAAAATGCTTTTAAAAAAAATTAAAGTCGACTTAAGGTATTTCTTCAGATCTATTATTCGAGTCATGAAACTGAAATGATCCTATTAAAAACAAACCTATAAAAAAGTAAAATTTTTAATTAAATAAATATTGAGGGATAAAATTGAGAATGAAAAAAAAAACAGTGCAAAACAAAAAAATAGAAATTAAAAGAATTAGGATTAATTCGACATATAAATTAAATGAAATTAAATATTTAAGCATGAAATTGTAAAACACAAATCCATTAAAAATCTATCAATTAAAAGAATTAGAATTAAATTTGACATAAAAATTGAATGAAAATAAATGTTCAGTGGTGGAGTTGGAAAAACATATCAATCAAGAAAATGATTTCAAAACAAAACAAATAACAATTAAAAGAATGAGATCCAGATTTGAAAACAAATCAAATCAAATGATCAATGATGAAATCAAAAATAAAATCCAATTAGAAATAATCAATGTAAATAAAACAATTACAAATAAAAAAAAGAGAGACTAAATCAAAAGAAAAAATAAATTGAAAGGCATGATTTTTTGCATGATCAACACGTAATTCAAGGAAAAAAGATAAGAAAAAGAAATAAAAAAATAATAATTTCAGACCACCATACACACGTCACCCGATGAGAAAGAAGATGCCAAAACAAATCAAATGATATGGTAGAATCACGGTTGCAACCATTGAAGCCAGCCACACATGCCGTTAGAAAACGACGGAGTGAATGAAGCGTACGAGGCAAGCACTAGCAGCTTTTTTGTTTTCTCTTGTATGTACAAAACTGGAAATGCCCTTAAGACTAAACATCAATAACAAACAAATCACAATGAAATTACAACTAAGCCCCTGAAGCCAAGGTTGAAAAATTTTAATGGTAAGAATATTGCAATAATTATATTCTTCTATCAAATATTAAAGTACAAAAACAATCATGTGCAAAAGAAATTAGATTATTTTACTATGCATTAAAAAATATAATTATTAAAATAATTCTGCATGATTCTTAAAAAAATATTTATATCATGATAAATCAAGAGAAAAAAATATTAATTATATTATTGCAATGAATGATAACATGTATCTTGGGTCACACTAACATCGCTAGAGGAATGGATTTTTTTGGATGACGAGACTTATGCTATGTATTGAAAGGTTCAGAGCTCACGTTTCATGGGCAGCTAGGAAGCCGAGTAACTAGATAATCTCAGGTTTCCAAAAGCCTCGGGCTATAAATTCCACAGCCCATGTAATCAGCAAATGAACACTAGCAAGATAGATAGATTACTAGGTGAATATTTGTCAAACTTTTGCATTAAGATTTTTAATTGTCTAGCCGATAGTAACGTCTCTCCTACTCGAATTAATTCTCGTTGGTGAACCAACAAGTCCTTGAAAATGCACCACCACCCTTCGCTGTCAACAGGAATATACTGGTTATTTTACGGGTCTTTTCTTGACGATACACGTGACCTACTCCTGTCATTATTGGTAATATTTTTTTGATATAATAAGTTTATTTTGTGAATTTTTTTATATAATTAATATCATGTATTTTTAAAATCTTATTATTTACTCTTTTTTTTTTCCATCTCTCATACTTTTTTTTGTCAAACCAGGATATTCCAGTTACTAGCCCAAATTAATCCCTTCACCCGAGTGAGAAGGTCTCCCCAAGCGTCCTTCTACAGACGAAAAAGAGGGTCAAACCCCCAATCTCGTAAGTGACGAGAGCATATCTACTGCTCCGTCAGGACCTCTTGGGTAATTTTAACCATTTATTTTTTAGAAAGTCATAATTTTCACTTATAATTTTTACGGAGATGTGTTATTTTTATTTATTTTTTACGATAGTTTGCTTATTTTTATTTAAAGTGTGCTATTTTTTATTATAAATAATTCCATAAATTTTAACCCAATATTTAAATTTCCTTTTTACCTTTGTTGTTGCTAACGTGAATTATGACTAATCATCATTAATCTTGTTATATCTAGTTGTCATTAATCTTATAATCTAAGAGATTAGTGGTTAAGACTTAAGACCCAAGACATCCACACAGCTGAAGATGCTGAGACCCCAACCCAAGCAAGCAAACAAGCAGTCAGTATCACTTTGCACCATCGATCTGATCTCCATTGTTAACCAGAGGGCGTGGTTAGTTTTTAACTGGAGTTAATATTGCAAGCAGCCCTCTGGTGTTTGATTGGTTGGCGGAATACCTGGGCCATACGTCCTCGAGCTTTACCTCACGTGGCTTGCTAGCTAATTCATGCGACAGTTTTGTCTATTTCATTCGAACAATAGTCACACGCGCCTTTTCAAGGAGTCATTGTAGGACTCGGAAAATATCATTTTCTTTTTCTTCCTTTTTTTAACCAAAAAAACAAATCCAAAAACAATGAGAAAATCTAAGGTGATTAAGTTATAACTACTGATATTTATTTAATAGAAAAAATAAATATCAGAATGCAGAAACATTTGAGGGAATAAAAAAAAAGTATTTTTTGAGCATGTAAAAATATGATTTTTTCTTTTCCGTGTATATTATCTATCATTTGATCATTATAAATAAATTTTATGTTTTTAAAAAATGTGATCAACTTATAATGTAAATTAAATAAAATTCAAGTTAATTTAATTGATAAAATTTATTTATGCTATTTTATTATTTTCATAGATGTTAATTAAATAAATTAAAAGAAAGAAGAAATAAATATGATAAATAGTTTAATCATTAACTATAAATTTATAAAAAACTAGTAATATAGAATTAATCTAAATTAGAATGTATGAATATTCAATTTATAATTTTTTTTTTGTAACGAATAAATGAATTAAGAAGTTAAAACCTGTCCTGCCTTCCATTTGACATTCCAATTGTCAATCTTATATTAATTTTACTATGACTTTTTTTTTTTATAAATATTCTGCTCAACCCACAGATAATTTGAATGTAATAAATCTTTCAACACATACCAGTGACAGTTTCCTACACGCGCTTCAGGGGCCGGTTTTTTTCATTATTTTATTTTCTTTATCATGTAAAAAATAATAATTAGATTGGTCGATAGCATTGATTGCAATAAAATATCTCAGCTGATTTTTATTCTAGATTTACAAGATGACCATTTTGCCTGAATTGACCATTTTGTCTGAACTGATGGCTGAGGCCTGCATTTAATTTCTCGCGGGATGACCCATGTGCCCTCCTCCATGATGCCATTTCTCGCGGAATGACCCGGATATTACAATCCCATTTGACTTATAGGTTTTTTTTTTTTAAAAAAACAATTAATAAGTAATTCTATATGAAATACATATGGTATAAATTTAAAAGGTTACATATCATTTAATATAAAATAAATATTTTTAGTATGCTACAATTTTTACAAGTCATTATATATCTTAAAATCACAATAATAAAATATAATAAGATACTATTTAAATATTTTAAAGTTTAAATATTTATAAATACAATACAATGCTACAATAATTAATCAAATAATATTGTTACCTCACAACATAATAATAACACCATCCGACGGCTCCGAACAAATATTCAAAAAACAGGAGGGAACCAATATATACCGTCCGATCTCACTCCCTGTCCCTCACCCCCACTCTTCAGATAACCATATATCTTCTCTCCAGAGCTCTCATATCTCCCCACTCCCTCTCACGGACTCGAATTTTATCCCCCTCTCTAAACACCTCAAGGTAAACATCTCTTTCTCTCCAGATCTCATGTTTTTCTGAGTCACATTGCCGTTAATTATTACTCACTAGATATATCAATTGTGTATCATTTATGCTTAATTTTATTGCGATGTTTTTTTTTTGCGTTTTTTTTCGATTTTTCTGGTTAAATTGTTGATCTTCTACGCTCTTAATCGATTAGATCTCTAAATCTTCAAAATTATGTATAATTCGCTGTTTTTTTTTTTACCGCATTTGCTGCAACGCTCTCACCAGGTAGCGATTTGATTGATTTATCCATTTCTTCTGATTTTTTAAAGTTTATTATAGTTACTGAATTGAGTTTATAGTAACGATTTTATTCAATTTTTGAAATTAAATTATTTATAGTTAATTTATTTAGATTTGATTATTTTTCTCACTAAATTTATTTCTAATTTGCAATTTTTTTAGATCTTATCAGTCCCGCGCAACATTTTAGTTGATATTATGATTTGTTAAATTATATTGCTAATTTATGCGTTTTTTTTTTTATTAAATGAGAATCTGTTAGAGTATTATATCTGTTAGATTTTTTTTTTTTGTTATCATGTGAAATTAATATTATCGTGAATTCTGTTTGCTTAAATCTTGGAGGATAATTTCGATAGATGTGTCAGATAATTACTCTTATTAAAGCTCGATTTTTTTGAAGTTTAAATTACTTTCCGTAGTTGTTAATTGCTGATTAAATGATTTGTTCTTTGTGAAATTTTGGGTTTTGATTGATTGGGGTCCTGTTTTTTGCTGAAGCAGCAAAAATGAGAGAGATCCTTCACGTACAGGGTGGTCAGTGCGGTAACCAGATTGGTTCAAAGTTCTGGGAAGTTGTTTGTGATGAGCATGGAATAGACCCGACAGGAAGGTACATTGGTTCATCAGATCTGCAGTTGGAGCGTGTGAATGTGTACTACAATGAGGCTTCGTGTGGGAGGTTTGTTCCTCGTGCAGTGCTCATGGACTTGGAGCCTGGTACTATGGACAGTGTTCGTACTGGTCCTTATGGGCAGATTTTCAGGCCTGATAACTTTGTATTTGGACAATCTGGTGCTGGAAACAACTGGGCGAAGGGGCATTATACTGAGGGAGCGGAGCTTATTGATTCTGTTCTTGATGTTGTAAGGAAGGAGGCAGAGAATTGTGACTGTCTCCAAGGTTTGCCGTAACTCTTTTTTTTTTTTTTTCCATTTGTTTCCTTGATATTTTGTAAAATGGGTGTGGTGAACCTTTTGTTATTTATGCAGGTTTCCAAGTGTGCCACTCACTGGGTGGTGGAACTGGATCAGGAATGGGTACCTTGCTCATCTCGAAAATCCGTGAGGAGTACCCTGATAGGATGATGCTGACATTCTCTGTGTTTCCCTCCCCAAAGGTTTCAGATACAGTGGTTGAGCCATACAATGCCACACTTTCTGTACATCAGCTTGTTGAGAATGCTGATGAGTGCATGGTTCTGGATAACGAGGCTTTATATGATATTTGCTTCAGGACTCTTAAATTGACTACTCCCAGCTGTAAGTAAATATGAAATGGCTTTAGTTGCATCTCCAATCACTTCAAGTTCTGTGTGCATCTTGTTTATGTTAGCTGCTGTTCTTCAAGTTGGACTGGTTTAGATTCCCTTTGCTTGTTTAGTGATTGTGGATTTGCTTGATTCGACGCATTCCTTGTCACTTTTCTTTTGTTCAATTGATCATGTGATACTTAATTTGGTTGCTGGTTTTTTTGCAATGTAAAATTGTTGCTCGTTTATTTGGGTTATGGAGCTAGCTTAACAGTATGCAAATATTGGAGCATTCTGTGATTTAAGTGGAAGATGACCGCCAGTGGCATCTTCACTTTTAGTAATTTGTTTGTTGCTAATGAAATAACATGCTTTAGATCTGCTAGATATTCACCTTTTTTCTTTATGTTCAGAGCATTTGTGATAATTTAAATAGGTTAGAGCAATTTGAAAGACAATTGCTGGCTAGTCATTGTTTAGAGCATTAAATAATGACAGTTTTGAAATGCAATTTGCTGGTAAGTTATCGTGTTGCAATCTTTTACATGTTGAACTTAATGAATGTAAAATAGCGAGTAGATTCTGAATTTCTTACTTTGGATTTCTTTTATCTCCATTATTAGTGACCATTATGTACTGTTGCAATTGCTATTTTGTTGCTTGATGGCTGTGTTAAACATAAGCTCATTTGGGTCATTATTCCTTTACAGTCGGTGATCTTAACCACTTGATTTCTGCAACCATGAGTGGTGTCACTTGCTGCCTGAGGTTCCCTGGTCAGCTCAACTCTGACCTCCGAAAGCTTGCTGTGAATCTCATCCCCTTCCCTCGTCTCCACTTCTTCATGGTTGGTTTTGCTCCTCTGACCTCCCGTGGATCCCAGCAATATCGTGCCCTCACTGTTCCTGAACTGACCCAGCAAATGTGGGATGCCAAGAACATGATGTGTGCTGCTGACCCAAGGCATGGTCGCTACCTTACTGCCTCTGCCATGTTCCGTGGCAAGATGAGCACCAAGGAAGTAGACGAGCAGATGATCAATGTCCAAAACAAGAACTCATCATACTTTGTTGAGTGGATTCCACACAACGTGAAATCCAGTGTCTGTGACATCCCACCAAGGGGACTTGCCATGGCATCCACCTTCATTGGAAACTCCACCTCCATCCAGGAAATGTTCAGGAGAGTCAGTGAGCAATTCACTGCCATGTTCAGGAGAAAAGCTTTCTTGCATTGGTACACTGGTGAAGGAATGGACGAAATGGAATTCACAGAAGCGGAGAGTAACATGAATGATCTTGTGTCCGAGTATCAGCAGTATCAAGATGCCACTGCTGATGAGGAGGGTGAGTACGAAGACGAGGAAGATGGCCAGTACGCTGAGCAGATGTGAGATGTTTAATTTTGCACAGTAATGTCGACAGGTATATGTTTGCTCCATTATATATATTATTGAGGAATCCTATATTTGCTACATTCTATTTTGTATTTTGGGTGCATGAACTTAACTAGGAGACTAAGAAAACCACCCGTTTTCTTTCTTATAGTTAAAATATTTGAAGATTGTTGATGATGAAGTGGGGGTAAGCTTGCTTGTAGTTATGTAGTTAAAAATCTGTTTCTGTTGTGGATTTGTTTTCATTTCATTGTAATATATAGTAATCATCGTTGCATATTTCAGTTGATTTTACTATCATTTTCATGTTGATTTCAATTCTCTCTCCGTCCTTCTGCTCCCCAAATTCTCTGGTTGTTCTTGGCTTGTTAAAAAATTGCTATGGCCTTCGCTAATGAAATTTTGAGCTCCTTTGGTCGTGTTACACTGTGATGGTGTTTGTTTTCGTGGTTGGATTGTGTTTATGACTTTTATTATTATTATTATTTGTTTTAAATTATTATTATT
>Ga0325404_1002204_pt1 | contig 20860 bp, 13 predicted proteins | sample PopdelMetagenome_18_FD_205664 | JGI IMG/M metagenome (GOLD analysis project Ga0325404, IMG submission 205664) | Populus deltoides microbial communities from Bellville, Georgia, United States - Xylem-Control-R1 | ecosystem: Host-associated > Plants > Phyllosphere > Stem > Wood/Secondary xylem... | reverse complement strand
AATTAATATACAGCAACAAAAAAATAATAAATATAATTTTTAATTTTTTTTATTTATTAGTTTTATTCAAACTAGTTTATAATTTATTACAATTTAACTCATTGTGTTTATATATCTTCAATAGTTTTTATTTACATATTTATAAAAATTATCAATAAATAGAAACAGGCTTAGCTGTGTGTGTATATATATGCACACAAATACATGTATATGTAACTGTATTATACAGTATTTGTATTTTGTGTCCTTGCTTGTGCTTTGATCAAATATTCACGATCAGGATCATCATTTAGTCCGGCACGTATTAATCCTTTACATGTATAAGCTATGTAATATTTTTTTTTTAAAAATAGAGTAGTGATTGTTTTTTAAAGTATTTTTTAAAATTAATTTTAATATTAACATATCAAAATAATCAAAAATTAAAAAAATTTAAAAAATTAATTTTTTTTAAATATTTTTAAAATAAAAAAACAAACAGATATTTTCTTAACCTCAATCCAAAATCTATCAGGTTAACATTTAAGATTTTTTTGAAAAAAAAACAATATTACTTTAATAAAAAATAATTGATATGAATTGATTGAATAGCTTGCAAGTTGATTCATCCACCCTGACTTTTTTCTAGATCAAGTGACGGGATGGACAGTTAATTATTTTATAAGAAAATGAAAAACATTCAAAAAAGAAGAAAAAAAGAAAATCATTATTGGACAGCTCTTTATGATCCGGCCCGGTCCATTATCATGAACAGGAAAACAAAAATCAAATTACGTTTTCAAATGAACTTCTTTCTAACAAATCATCCATTTATAATCCCAGGGGCTGTTGGGCCTGGATCATTTATTAAGGTCTACACGACTAAATCCTTAATTATTTTTATTTTAAATGTGTTGAATGTCTATCATAATGTTTTTTTAAAAAATTAAGTTAAATGACACGTTTTTAAATATTATCTAGATTCAGATTATTGTAGCTACTAAAAAATGAAGGTAAAAGTATTTTCAATCTAAAAATCTATTTTCAATTTATTTTTTACTTAAAATATTTAGAAAATATCTTAGTCAACTTGATAAATCCATTCATGATCTTATAAAATTAAAAAAATAAATCATCTCAAAATTTGAAATCAACCCAAAATAATTTTTTTTTTAAATTTAGATATGTTTTCTAGGTAATTCTAGGATAAAAAAAAAAAAAACCGCGCCTGAGCGCATGTATCATATACACCCCAAAATAAAGTTTCAGAGAAAGAAAGACGATGGAAGGACATCATTCAAACAAATAATTTCCTGTTGAAAAAATCATACATTAGAACCAGACTTTCAGCAATTCCAGAATGCGGGTGGCACTGGGCTTCTATTGATTCAGCGAGTGCTTCGGCGAATGAAAGAGCTAGTTCTGCAGCTAAGCAGCAACATCGAAAAGATCTTGACGAAGGAGCTCAAGCTCTATTCCATATTCAATTCTCGGAAGAAGATTCTCAGAAGCTGATTTTACACGTTTTCGGGCAAAAGGAAAAGAAGGCTCCTAGCTAAAGGTGGGTAGCGCAGCGCGTCTGTTTCGGGTACAGAGGCGACGAGGGGACCCGGCCACCCAACCCAACAGGTCAGGGGCGGGCCGACCATAGGTTCAAATCCTGCCACCTTTCTTGTGGATCATCCTGTGGTTACCGGATGATGGGAATAACAAAGCAGGAATTTTGATCGACTAGTCCGGTCAACTACTCAAAATGAGGAGCTTATTAGATGTACTTACACCTGATCTACCTTCCAGAATCACTAGCCAAAGCAGCTAGCAAAAGTGCGGCAAGCAAGAAAGATACCTATTGATCATTTGCTTAGGAACCGCTTTGCGCTGCCAAGCGAATTCAGTCTGATGGACTGATTGAAAGAGTTTGAAGTCAAGTCAGTCTTGTTTATCCTATCTCCGAATACCAGGAGCGAGAAAGGTAGCTATAGCCTTGATCTCATCTCTCATTCCCATTAGGAACCGGCTATTCCTCTTCTTATAAAGAATTCTAAAGACGGAAATTCCCCACATCAAATGGAATAGTTTAATGCCAATATCGACCATTATTATGGTTGGAATTGGTGCCAATGAAATTTTTTTCTTTCTAGTATTGTATTTCAATGACTCTCTCACTTCTCTCAAACCAAAAATCAAAAAATAAAAAAAAAAATTTGAAATCAAAATTAACTTTGCCCTTAAATTATAAAAACTGAAACAACCAATATTTATAATTTGGAAAGTCTATGGACTATAATGAAAATTCCTCCTAAACTTTGTTAAATTCATTTATTTTCTTTATGTTTTTCACTTTAGTTACTTGTCTTTCAATTCCATCCTTTCCTAATAAATTGGCTTGTAATTTGATCTAATAAAAGCTAACTAAAAAAAAAGGATAAAAAAAGACTTTGTAAATAGTGCATCCACGGTATCCTATGAGTGGGTGAATATTGCAAGCCCTCTGATGAAGTGTTCACTTTTTTTAGATTTTTATTAACTAGTTGAGAAGAAATCATAATGGATTTTTAAAAAAAATCATGACGGGTCTTTCATTTCTTGATATAGTTATTAAAGTTGAACCGACTAAACAGATAGATTTGACTAGCTATGTGATTTACGCTTCATTGCGAGTCAAATAATTAAATTTGTTTTAAAAGAAGCTCCTAAACAAAATAAAAGAGAGATTTTGTCTATTTTTTTACTGTCAAATCACTTTAGGGTAGGAGAAGAAACACATTTGAAAAAAAAAAAGGTCCCTTTCAGATTTTTGCTAGATCACTCGAGTTATGGGTTGACCCGGCGGGTCTACTGGCTTACGCCAAGTCAATTACAGGCCCAGATTTTAAATGTAACAAACCCACCCAACGCTCATGGGCTTGGCGTCCTAGCAGGACGCAAAGCGTTGGATCCTCATGCTAGGCATTGGTTGAAAAGGAGCCAAAGATGTTGGGTCCTCCTACTAGGCATGTCCCGAGCTGTTGGGTCCTGATTGAAAAGGAGCCAAATATGTTGGGTCCTAGTGGCGATAGGGTCCAATTGGGTGTTGGGTCACAGTGGTAGGTAGGGCCCAAAGATGTTGGGTCCTAGTGGGCACAGGGTCCAATTGGGCGTTGGGTCATAGTGGAAGGCATGGTCCAAAGCTGTTGGGTCTTGGTTATAAAACCCAATGTTATTAGGTCCTGGTGTGATGGGAAGCAGGGCCTACTGTGAGCAAGGTCCAACGTTGTTGGGTCTTGCTTGGAGGTAGGGCCCAACACAGCCATGAGTTTGGCTACGCAGTCAGGCCCAATCTCAGTATATTTTTAAAAAACAAAAATATGTTAAAAAATATATATATAAATATTAATGTGAAGTAATTTTTTTTTTTTTTAATTTTGGGTTTGAATTGCCTATTGGAGTGTCACTTCCAAGCATTTCTGGTTCCCTGTAAGCCCGTAAGCCAGCCGGTTCCAGGAGAAATACACATCCTGTTTAGGAAGCAATCAAGTAGGTAAGCAAATTGGGATATCTCTTTTCAGTTTCGGAGCTTTTATTTAAAAAAATAAAAAAAAAATTCCAAAGAATATCATTTAAAATAAGGAAAAATTTAAAAAGTTTTAAATTTCCTGCATCCCGTTTCGCAGCCAAACACAATCTTCGTATAGTTTTTCAAAAAATATTAAAAAAACTAGTACAAAAACTTCAAAACAATATTATTTGAAGTAAAGAAAAAAAATTAAAAATTTCAAATTTCCTAGGTCTCGTTTCGCAGTCACACATAAAATCAATATATATTTTTTAAAAAATATTTCAAAAACTAATACTAAAACTTCAAAAGAAAATTATTTGAAGTATAGAAAAAAAAATTTAAATATTGTCCCTGAATAAGATGCCCTAAATTAAAACGGAGGCTAACCCGTTCACTTGGGGGAACTTGGATCTAGCGTTGCAGCCAAACATCATGTCAACAGTAAAAAAAAACATAAAAAAAATATTAATTTGAAGTAAAGAAAAAAATTGAAAAATTATCAATTTGTTTATAGAATTTTTGAAACGCAAAATCAAACATGATTTAATAGAAAATTCAACCCAACCTGAAACGGAAAAGAAGATTATCATCACTCAACTTTTGATCAATATAAAAAAGTTCCATCAATTCATTTCAAAAAATAAATCTAAATTAGAGAAATTTAATTTCAGTGCCTAAAAATATTAAAAGAAATAATACAAAATGATCAAAAAAATATTAATTTAAAGTAAAGAAAAAAACTTAATTTGTTTTTAAATTTCTTTTATCTCCCCTCTCAGCTAGATACAATCTTAATATATTTTTTTTAATAAAAATATATATTTAAAAAAAACATAAAAAAATATCTTGAAGCAGAAAAAAGTTAAAATTTTAAAATTTCTTGAGTATGGTGTTGCAACAAAACACAATGTCAACATGTTTTATTTTAAAAATAATAGAAAAACATAAAAAAATATTAATTTGAAATAAAAAAAATTGAGAAATTGCCAAATTTGTTTCAAAAAAATTTTGAAACGCAAAATAAAACATGATTTAATTAGAAAATTCAACCCAACTTAAAACAAATTTTTTTTTTATCATCACTTAACTTTTAATCAATATAAAAAAGTGTCATCAATTTATTTCAAAAAAACAAATTTAAATCTGAGTAATGTAATTTCAGTGCCTATTAGAGCGTCACTTCCAAGCATTTTTTGTTCCTTGTAAGCCCATAAGCCAGCTAGTTCTAGGAAAAATGCACATCCTGTTTAGGAAGCAATCAAGTAGGCAAGCAAATCAGAAAATCCCTTTTCGGTTTTAGAACTTTTCCTTACCTTGTAATATTGATAAGTTTGATTCTCTCTCTTTTAGTGAAAAAAGGGCTTATAAGCTTGTTTATAGCCTGTATAGTTGCTACTGAGCTTGTGTTCACGTTGCCCATTATGGTAGGAAAAAAAACACATTTTAAAAAAAAATTTCCTTCAATATTTTTAATGAATTTTATTGTTAAAAAATTCTGTGATAGAATATAAATATATAAAATATATGATATGAATCGAAAACTTTATTGAGAGCTCTATCAACTTTAATACGATAATATTAAAGAAAAAATTTAATAATTTTTTTCAAAACAAAATTGAAATGAAAAAACAAAAATGCTTTAATAAGAAAATTCAACACAACCTCAATTGAAAAAAAAAATTATGATCACCAAAGTTTTAAATAATGTATAAAAACTTTCATCAATTTATTTTCTCTTTAATGTAAGGGAAAAAAATTACGCTAATGGATCTTATTAGGGACAGGACCCACGCTGATGGATCCTCCTCACAGCAGGAACCAAAGCTAATTGGTCCAGCTGCAGCAGGACCCAAAGCTTTGTTGGTCTAGCTACGGCTGGACCGAATGCTATTTTGGGTCTTTCTGGGACAGGACCCAACACGAAGGGGTCATGCTGGGCAGCCCAGCCAGACAAAATCTTAATATATATATTTTTAAAAAAATATAAAAACATCAAAAATATTAATTTGATGTGAAGAAAATAATAAAAAAAATTCAAAATTTATTCAAAGCATTTTTGAAACGCAAAAACAAACATTATTTAATAAGAAAATTCAACCCAACCTAAAATGAAAAAAAATTCAAAGCATTCATATAAAAAATATTATTATTTATGTTATAAATATTATTATTGTTATTATAATTCTAAGTTAATAGTATTCATATCCCACATGTACAGTAGAAATCAATTTATTTTCTCTTTAATGTAGGGAAAATATTATACGAGAGCAAAGAATATTTTTTGAAAGTATTGGATCCTGCTAGGGCAGAACCACACGTTGATTGGTCCAACTACGGACAGGACCCACATTGATTGGTCTAGCCGCATTTGGACCCAAAGCGATTTTGGGTCCTTCTGGGACGGGACCCAACTATATTAAGCAGGACCCAACTTAATATATTTTTCTTAGGTCTGACAGCCAGACCTAATCTTAATATTTTTTAAAAAAAATATAAAAATATTAATTTAAAATATAGAAAACAATGAAAAACTTTCAAAAAAAATTTCAAAGCATTTTTTAAATGAAAAAACAAAAATGCTTTAATAAAGAAACTCAACCCACCCTAAAATGAAAAAAACAATTATCATCAAGAAAAAAAAAACATTTCCAGAGGAAACAAAATGGAAATATTTTAAAAAATATATATATTAAGATAATATTTTTTATTTGTTAAAATCTTTTTTTTATATAATCACATTAAAATTATACAAAAACATCTTAATATGAACTAAGGAAAAAATTATCAAATTTTTTTCAAAGCATTGTTGAAACAAAAAAAAAAACTTGATCATCACCTAATTGTTTTAGAATATATATAAAAAAAAGAATATTGGGTCCAACTGCCCTGGCAAACTCAAGCCAGACCCGTCCCTTTTTCTATAAATTCTCTTATATAATACAAAAATATAAATTATATTAAGAAGAAGTGACGGTGGATGTATCGAATGTGCACAGAGAAGGAGCAAAGCAGTCCCACTGCTCACAGATCTACTTTTGGGCTGTGACAATAAATCGGATGAATAGATTGTATCTCTTTTTTCAATTGGAATTGATAAAGCTGAATCCAATCCCCTAGCTAGGTTTGAAAGAAGACGCTCTTTGAAAGGTAACTGCAATCGTCAGGGGCATAGCCTTCGTAAGGCCTCTAAGGGAAATCCTTTCTTTTTTATTGTACTGAGCTAGGTAATATTACAATATTAGAATTATAATTTTTTTGAATATTTTTATTTTTTTAAAAAAAATTCAAGATGAAAAAAAATAAAAAATCTTAATTTGAAGTAAAGGAAAAAAAATATATTTTTGAAAAAAAAAACAAAAATGCTTAAATAAGAAAATCCAACCGAACCTCAAATGCAAAAAAAAATTCATCTATTTATTTTATATTTACTATATGAAAAAGAAAAAAGAAATTAAAATCTTGGGTCCTGCTTGGAGTAGGACCCAACTCTAATGGGTTCAGCAATACCCAACGTCATTGGATCCTGGTGGAAATTGGACCCAATAGCAGGAAATTGGACCCAAAGCTATTGGATCCTACTGCAGTGACCTAGCAACCCTTTTTATTTACAAACAGAAAAGACAATGCCACCGCCGCCGCCACCCCCCCAACAAGCCCTATAATGTTGTCAACAATGAGGCAGGACCCAAACACTATTGATATTTTTTGGAAGTGTTTTGGGCCTGGCTTGTCAACCAGACCCAATAGTGTTGGGTCTGGCTACTAAAGCCAGACCCAGCGGTTCTAATATCACCTATGTTGTTGCATCACTCTCATCTTAATGGCAAAAGTCAAATGGACCACGTCTCCGGCTGCAATTCTTGACTAAAAACACAAGAAAGGAACGCCCCCAGGGTGCTATAGTGTTATTTATAATTAATTGTATATTGGTCCACAGTGCATGTACAATAAAAAATCCCCATATGTTTTAATATATACCAAAGCAACTGTGCAAGTCCACAGTTAAATTGTCTCTTAGTTCACAATACATGCATGTGCAATAAGTCCATAATGAATTATCTCTTGATCTACAGTGCATTCATGTACAGTAAACATCTCAAGTAACAAAAACCGGTTTTTTTTTAAAAGAAACCTAAGCCGGTTCAAACCGACCAGTTTCGGTTCGGTTCGGTTATTTTTGGGAAAAAACCGGTTCAAACCAATTTGACTCGGTTTTTTTTGTTTGGCTCGGTTTTTCCTGTTTTTGCTCGGTTTTTTTCAGTTTGGCTCGGTTTTTCTCCGGTTTGGGTTTAGTTCGGTTTTTTCAGTTTTAGGCTTATAAAACCGAAACCGAACCGGTTGGTTTTTTCAAAACTCTAGTCGGTTATTTTTCACGATTCAATTTTTTCAGTTATTTTTTTCCGGTTTTCACGGTTTAATCGATTTCTTTGCTCAACCATACCTAATCAAGTTATATTATGAAAAAAAGTGAATTAGACTAATCCATTTCAAAATTTAACTTCCATGCATGGGAATGGTAATATTATGTAAAAAAAAATATAATTGAAATTATATCAAAATAATTTTTTTTATTTTTTTTATATTAATATATAAAAATTAAATAAAAATATTAATTTATAAAAGCACTATAAACATCAATAAAATCACAAGCATTATCAAACAGAACTTATTATGTAAAGTATCATCAGAATTAATAAGAACCGATTGCATGTTAGCTTGAAATGCTGTTTATTTATATTAATATTCTAAAACTTCAATTTAATAGAATAATTATTTTTAAAAAATTGATAAATACAAATGAAAATACTGAGAGAATATTTTTATCGGTAAATTTCAGTAAATTTTATCAATGAAAATATTTCTTTGATATATACGGAGAAAATTTAAAAAACAAAGAATTAAAACAAAAAAAATACAATGACTTTTCATTTTTACTAATGGAATTATTGTTGGTAAAATTTATTTGTAAATTTGTTGGCAAAGTGTTCACTTTTCTCTTATACTATTCATTATATTAACTATAAAAGGAATCATTGATGAGACATTCTATTAGTATTTTCTAGAAAACTCTATAATTATTTACTTTTTAATTATATTGATAATTATTGTTTTTTATAGATAAAATTAATAACGGATTGAAAATTCATCAAATAAGAATTTCTAAATATTTTTAATTAAATTGAATCCTTCAAAAAGTGAAAGCAACCAGAATCCCTTTCCCTCTCTCTTTTGGTTTCTCCCCATCAGAGCTCGGCCGGTGCTGCACCAGCTCTCTTCTCCCTGGTGACAGAAGGTCCTGCCAGCAAGTTTCACCGTGCTCCTCCTGACCGCGTCCATCGTCTCCTTAGTCGTGAACAGCAGTAGCAACGCCATCTCTGCTGCACCGTGGCCTGCACCAGTAAACAACCAGCAACGAGCCAAGCCACCAGCCCAGCTGTAGCCTCCTCCACTGTAACTCCCTTCCATCTAGACCATCAAAGCCTCTTCCACCATAGCTCCTTCATCCCAGAGCAGCAATAGCAGTGGCAGCACGGCAGCCGAACACTCTCTCAGCCTCCATTGAAGCAACGTCTGGAAGTTCTTCCTCGCGCGAGCAACCCTGTCTCCACTGTGAACAGCAAGTTGGATTCTAAGACCGTGACCAACAGCTCCATTCCCCTTCCATAACGGCGAGGAGCAGCAAAAAACTAGAAGGGAAAAGGGGAGAGAATAGAGAAAAAGAAAAACAGAGAGGAGGAAAAGAAGAAGAACAGAGAGACAGAGAGAAAACCGGCGACCAGAACAAGTGAAGATAAGAAGAAACAGAAACAGAAACAGAGGGGAACATTGGTTAACAAGCCCTCCCTCATCATCTTCTTTGTCTTCAAGCAACGGCTACAGGGATGCTCTTCCTTCTCTTGACCCGTTCTTTGCAACTTTTAATTCTCAATACACAGTGCGAAGTTAATTATAATTACCTTCGCATTTGCATTGTGCAGCACGCCTGGGTGAATAATTCACACATGCATGCTGCTTTGCCCAACGAGTGATCAGGCTGGCCAGCTGAGTCCAGCGCAGCCTCAGCCCATACGGCTGTACTAGATCCAGTCTAATTTTTTTAAAAAATAAAAATAAAAAAATAATTTTTTTAATTTAAAATTTATATATTTATTAACTGGTATCAAAGTAAAGAATACTGTATTTTTTAGGTTACGCAATATTTACCAACGTCAGAATTAAAAAAATATTCATAGGCGAATATTCACTGACGCCAAAATCAGGAATATTATAGGAAGACCATAAAAGTAGAACAAAAACAAACCTTTAGTAATTTAAGACAAAACCATCAAAGCAGTTTGCCTCAGGCAGGACGTTTAAGGGATGATAATATCTTTTCTTTTACGTAATCAGTCACATACTATAGAATCTATGTTGACCAGTTAGGGTTTCTAGTGACCATAATACTAGGTGACGACTCCTTGAACTAGTCCTTCCCCTAAAAAAAAAAACAAGATGTCAGATATTTGTTCCTTTTTCCATCAAGAAATTTTTAATTGATCGTCGCGAAGTTCGGGTGTGACAAAATGACAACTTCACAGGGGAATTTAGGACTAAACTTTGCTTTTTGTCTACTTATTGCTAAAATGTTTGTCGTATTGTTCTTTTTTTATGTTTATTAATTTTTATTTTATTAATTAGTTTTTATTTTACTCTTTTTACTGTTTTAGAATGCGAAGTTATTCTTGTTTATCATACATATGTGTATTAGATATGGATCTATGCCTTCACACATCACTCATCTCATTTTGTTTCGTGTATGGTATCAACTTTAAGATAAGTGGAGAAGTAACGGCACACCAATGACTTTAGCTTGGGTAGAACTCGCGAAACTATCCAACTCCCGTGTGAGTAATATTTCAAACTAATATTACTCAGGGCTTCTATCTTCAAGTTGCATGTAAACCGCATCTCGACCTTTCGAGTATAATGACTGAGCATGCGAAAGACCCTTTGAGACTATATACCAAAACTACCCCGATGCATTTAATGGCTAGAACCTACCTTTTAGGTTGATCCCTACATAATTTTACCGAGATAAGCTTAACATGTAAGCATCCTTATTACATGGCTTTCGGGTGACATAATGGTCGATATTCGTGAGATAACAACTGTTAAGTATGGACTCGAGTCTAAATCCTTGTAAATGACCGAGGAAGACTTTTTTAGATAGATGTCAGTGAGATACCGCTACTCAAAGACATTCAATGCATAATAAATGACACCAACCGATGGTTCTCTCTCACCAAGTATCAAATAGACGAGGTGGAATTTACCATGAAATATGGAAGGATTTTGCATCTTCTGAAAGTGTCAGTGCTACCATCAGCCATAAAAAGCTCTGATCCATTTTTGGGATCCCGATTACCATCTTTTCACATTTTGAAATATCTACAAGACGTCTATTGTTGAAGAATACAGTGTGATTAGTACTTAAAAATGCATATTTATATCATCATTTTGCACTTAAAGTATCAATAACTCCTTAACTAAAGCATGTTTTATAATAACAAGTCTAATACTATAAAATGCTTTAATATATGGTAAATGTTCATCTTAAATGCAGGCCTATCACATAAATCAAAGGATTGATTGATGAGTTCAAGTATGGAAATTGAAAGGACAAAGAGAGGGCCAAACTTAGAAAAGAGATGTTGGTGCAGTCCAAACTAGAACACTGTTCGGTAATTGGGTCATATCTCGAGTTTTAGATGTCCAAATGATCTTAAATGTTTACACAGATTTTGTAAGACATAGGCCTACAACTTTCATGTTTTCATCAAGATCTAAGAAGGCCGTTTTCAAGTCCAAATTATAGCAACAACGGAGAAGTCCGAATCTGTCCTACAGCCCGAACACTATTCAGTGTTTAGCCCATATCTGGAGTTCTAGAAGTCCAAATCACCTCTATTTGTTTTCCTGGAAAGCTGAGTCAAGTTCCTACAAATTTCATGTTTTCAAGTGGACCCAGTCTGATGCTAGCATTTTCGTTTTATTTAGACAAGAAGATAAGGATTTTCACAAAGTCAAAAGTTGGCCACCCACTCAACAATTAGTCATCAAATCAATAATTCCAAATTTTGGCCTATAAAAGGAGGCATTTGCCATGTATTTAGGGGTTGTTCAGATCAAGTTCATGCTCTTTATTTCTCTCTTTATATTTTTTGTAATTCTTAAGTTTTGCTTTCATTAATTTCTTGTTTATACTTTTCATTTCCTTTCCTTTCCTTAGTTAACTTGTATCTTATTTATGTTCTTGTTTTGTTTATTTATGTTTCTCTTCTTCATTATGTTTAGCTAAGTTTATTATGTCAAGGTGAAAAGGTTACACTAATGGTGTAAAAACAAGTATGGTGTAAACTCAACATGGACCTTAATGTTTAATATTAACATGTCTTATCTTTTTATCTTACTAATTCTTAATACCTTGCTTGTTAAATGGTTAATCTAGATTTGCGTAGTATAACACTTGGTACAACAAATGCTTGGCACTCTCATAGCCCAACCGTATGGTATTACCTACACCTGGGCTATGAAAGGAACTTGATTTGTTGTTAACATCAGTTAACATCATGAATTCCTGACAATATTTAAAAGTTTGGTGTTATGTAAATAAGATAATTAATATGATCATGTTAATAATTTATAATGAGCTATTAATGACAAATCATCCGATTGGAACCTCCTTCGTGTGTAGTTTCCAAATTGAGTAATAAGAGTTTATATTATACTTATTTGAAATACCATTGGTGGATCCTCTAACCTTGACATTTGTTTTTATCATCATTTAATCTTTACATTAATCTTCCATCTCAAAGTTCTCATCAATTTCTTCCTCTTCTTCTTTATTATTATTAGTACTACTGCTACTACTACTACTACTACTACTAATATTATTATTATTATTATTATTTACATTCTTGTTATATTTTATGTACGTTAAGTATGCTCTGTGTTTGATCAAGGATCCTGACATTGTTGGTTTTACCTTGTTCATTCGCATCAGAAATCTGTTTATATTATATAATATATCTCTTTGATCTTTTCATAAACTCAGTATATAGGTTGTAAACCTGTGACTTGATCTTTTAGATCATTCTCAGGTATAACAACGCCACATACTGAGTATTATTATTATTACTATTACTATTATTGTTGTTATTATTGTTGTTGTTGTTGTTGTTGTTGTTTTATTAATTATAATTTATACAATTAACCTCTCTGTGGTTCGACTCCGGTATTGCTGGGTTATTTATTACTTCGACACTCCTGCACTTGGGAGAAGACATCAATCTTTTGGTCGTATCACAGTGTGTTGACTGAATTCCCTGAGGATGCCCCTAAAGTATACTTTCACTAGAAAATTGATGACACTATGGATGAGCTTGCCAACCTGTTGGAGATCCCTCAGTTAAACTCGTATAGAGAGAAAAATAAGTCTGGGGATTTGAGATGGAAACGACAAGAAGAGCTGCTGATTGCCAAGAAAGCTAATCTGGGTGCTAAAATAGTGAAATAGAGAATATTGGCCTTGGAAATATTTGGGTTAGTTTTGTGTCCTTCTACTACATGAATTATCAGTCTGGAAGCCATTAATTTGTTTGTAGAGCATGAAAAGACCAAGATCAACCCGTTTGCTGTGAATTTGGTCGAAACCTTCCTATCTCTTAATCATTGCAAGAGAACTAGTAAAGGTTCAATGAGATGTTGTGTCCCATTACTGTTTATCTTATTGGTAAGCCATATAGAAACTGAGAAGCTGTTATTCAAAAAAATTTGGTGGTTCGATCAAAAGTCACTCGAACTGTTCATATCAAAGAAGTGGGAGAATTTTTCTAAAGATTATTGGAAGGTAAAATTGTAAAGATTTTCATTAAGCATTTTCAATTGGAGCGCTCCTTGGATGAGGAATACGACAAGCCTAATGAGTTGTGGGAAAAAGCCTTGAGTATGATTAATTGGATTAATACGGTACGTCAGTTACGCACTCGCTCTAGTTGCAATTTGTTGGGGTCTAAAACGGAGACGTTGTGCAACCACTAGAAAGCATTAGGTAGGATTGGAAATCTTTGTTGCTAATAAAAAAAAAAGGAAAATAGAGCAAGAAATCCCACAGTTAGCAAAAAAAATATCCAAAATGGTGTTGTCGCGGGGTGCGTTGTGATGTCGTTGTAGGCGACGAGGTTTTATCGTGCCTCTTGATGAGGTGTGGTGTTGGAAAGTTTTTGGATTTAATCATAAAATTATGATTAATGTTCAGGAGTCGCCACCTAGTATTATGGTCACTAGGAATTTATGGTCTGCGAGAGTCTAGCTTAGGGACTGGTTGTGCAAAGGATTGGAAATCTTTAGCATCGCATTTTCTACACCTTGTATCTTTAATACAAGTTATTAAAGTCTACATTTAAACCTTAAAAAAAATTGTAAAAGGGTTTTTGATATTTTGACCAAACTTTAGTGGATAATCATAAACTAATTACGATATCCATTTTGCATTTTAAATCATGAGAAAGATGCAAATTTTGATTTTATGAAGATATGCTTGGAACAATTTTAGGATTTGACAATATGCATGAAAACAAAATTTTTTTTATTTTTTTAAATAGAAATTAATTTAAAATTTTTGAGATTTATTTTAAATTTTTTGAAAAACTTTTAGAAAATTTTCAAAGAAAACCAGGTATTGAGCAAAACTGGTAGAAAAATATGTAAGAAAATCACAATTTTTTTTAAAGGATTTTTGAAATTTTTTTAAGAAATGTATATAATAATAATATATTATATTAATTAAATAGTATTAAAATATATGGGCTGGGCCGACCCTAGGAAAGTTGGGCTGGGTTGATCTCACCCTAACAGATTTTTTTTCCTTCTTTTTTAGGTCGAGTCGAGTCTGACCCATAAAGTTGGGTTTGGCCAGAACTGGTCGGACCCAACGTCCACTGCATGAACAGTGGGCGTGAGTTATAATTCACACCCACTGTTCATGTGTGAACAATATGATGTGAATTATTCACATCCACTGTTCACATTGTGAATAGAGATAGTGAAGGAGGAGAAGAAGAAGAAGAAAGGGAATAAGAGAAAGCTACCTGGCAGTCTGACTGTAGAGGACGACGTGCGGCTGGTGGCGGTGTTGATGGAGAGTTTGGCTGCCGAAGTTGCTGCTTCTCACGTTGCTAAAGCTGCTGCTGCTACCGTGGTTGTGAAAATAAAAAGAAACAAAAACAAAGGGGAACATTGGTTAACCAGCCCTCCTTCATCATCATCTTTATCTTCAAACAGAGGCTCTAGGTATGCTCTTGCCCTGCTTTTTTCAACTTTCAATTCTCAATACACAGTGCGAAGGTAATTATAATTACATTCGCACTATGCAGTATGCATGCATGAATAATTCACGCATGCATGCTGCTTTGCCGAGCCGGGTCACGGGTTTGGCTAGTGACCAGGCTGGGTCAACTAGGCTAGATCCAACCCAATTTAAAAAAAATAAAAGGTAAAAAAAATAGTTTCCCTTTCTTTTAATCCAAATTTCACATATTTATTTACTGACGTCAGAGTCAGGAATACCGTATTTTTTAGGTTACGCAATATTTACCAATGTTAAAGTTGGAAATATTCATAAGCGAATATTCACTAACACCAGAGTTAGGAATATTATAGGAAGACCATAAAAGTGATACAAAAATAAACCTTTAGTAATTTAAGATAAAGCCACCAATGCAGTCTGCCTCAAACAAGGCATTTAAAGGGTGATAATATCTTCTCTTTTACGTAATCAGTCTCATACCATAGAATCTTTGTTGACTAGTTAAGGTTCCTAATGACCATAATACTAGGTGGTGACTATTTGAATTAGACCTTTCCCTCAAAGAACAAAATGCCAGATATCTGTTCTTTTTTCCATCAAGAAATTTTTAAGTGGTCACCGCGATGTCCGGGTGTGACATCGATGATATTTATTTCAATTCTCTCAATGTGATGTGTCTGCAACTTGCTGGGGCATCTATCTCTAAAGAAATGACCGATCTCCGTGAGTGCATCTTATATCCCTTTTGGCAATAAATCACGATAAGCCAATGAAATGAGTGTTTGCATAAACACATGGCAGTCATGGCTCTTTATTTCATACAATTTGCATTCCTCCAAAATAACTAACCTTGATATGTTTGACACATGTCCATCGGGAAAACGCAGACTCTTAAGCCATTAGTAGATTAGTAGTTGCACATTCTTCTAGGCGAAGCTTGCTTTAGGCTTTGCAACCCATGACCTATCAAAAACCAACTGTATATTTTTACGATGATAAAACAACGTTATATTCATTATAGTCTTAATGTTGTCCTTTGTCTTCCCCTTCACGTGCATGTTTGTGTTGAAAATGTTCTTAAACATGTTTTTTTCTATGTGCATGATATCAAGGTTATGGCGAAAGAGATTGGTCTTCTAACAAGGAAGTTCCTAGAAAATGCTTCGCTTTACCTAGTTTTGGGTCAAACCAAAACTAAGAAACTTCTGCTGACAGGATTGGAAACCAAATACAATGTCACCGTACTCTAACACCACGTCATGCAATTCTTCACTAGAAAGACGTGGGGGTGTAACATCATTTTCAACTCTGCTATGAAAAAAATCTTTTTTGTTGTTTCTGTACCTATGATTTGTTGGCAAGAATCATCGATGGTAGTAAAAAAAAATGTTTTAGCCCTATTTGTTAGCGTGAATGCCTTGTTGTTTTCCATGCAATATGGACATACTAGTTTTCCATGCGTGCCCCAACCAGAAACCATTTCATACGTGCTCCAACCAGAAACCATTTCATAAGCTGGAAAATCATTGATAGTCCATATCAAAACTGCCCTCATAAGAAAATTTGCTTTCTCGATACATCATAAGTCAAAGCCCCGGAGGACCACAACTGCATTAACTCATTAATCAACGGTCGAAGATAAACATCTATATTCTGGCCTGGACTATTAGGACCGGGTATGACCATAGATAAAAACATGAACTCTGGCCTCATACACATCCCCAATAGAGCAGCAAATGACCCGAATGGATTGAATCTGTTTGTACATAACTCAAGATGCACATTACTTGATTGAGCTGAAAAGTAAGGATGCACATTTTTAAAGTGTTTCCATACTTCACCGTTAGAAGGATGCACCATCACTCCATCCACCAATCACAATCACAGCATCATGTGATTGGTGCCATGTCATGTGCTCAATAGTCTTTGATGACATGAATAACCTCTGCAGTCTAGGTGTGATTAAGAAGTATCTAAGTTTTTTATAGGCTACAAAAGTCTTTCCCATGCCAGTACTGGGTTTGTAACGGGAATGCTCACATGTTATACACTCGGTCATCTCAGCATTTTCAAGGTAGTACAGCATGCAGAAGTTTGGATACATGTTGATTTTCTGGTATCCTAAACCAAGGGGTTTCATCATGCATTTAGCAGTATAGAAGTTCTTTTTTAACCTGTTCTCTTGAGGTAAAATGTTTCTCGCCCATTCGACAATTCTATCATAACCAGCCTCACTCAACCCATAATCCGACTTGATGATAAACACCTGTGCAACGACCGATAATTTACTTTGATTTGTTCAGCCATCCCATAGTAGTTCATCATAATTTTTTTAAGTTCTTCTCCTACGATTGAACATTGACTGGCATTACCTTGATTCATTCTCATTGCATCTATAACCATATTCATATAAGGATTATTGTTGTCATTCACAACTCCATGAACGTTGCTAGCACTAGAAGTTTACTCAACCATCCTTTCTACCATGCTCTTATTATGAACAAATAGTTCTCTGTGTGCATACCAACACAGGTAATCCTCCATAAACCTTTTTTTTTTTAGAAGATACATCGTTACAATATATGGATGAAGAAACTTTTTATTTTTACACCTTCTGCATGGACACCTAATACCGCCTCCACTAATATTTCTCATAATAGATGTTGTGAAATTAAAAAAAACTCTGAACTCCATTACAATAATCCATCCTCCGCAATCCTTAGGATGAATCTTGACACATCCATAAATGATTATCCATGACTTCTATCGAACCTTTATAAAATAATGATGACAAGGTTATACTTAGATTAACCTGCATCAAAGTCATTAAAATTATTCAAAAGCTTATGATGATATAGGAGTTGAATTATATATTCTTTGAATCTTATTTTTTTTAATTAAACCATTTTTAATAAAATTATGAATCAAGTGATACAATATTATTTATGTAAAGAATAAAAAATAATTAAGAATTTAAATATGATATGGTACGTGAAAATAAAATTTATAAAATATATTATGTTTTGTTTTTAAAGAACTATCATGTTTAGATATCACTCCTAGGATAGAGACTTTCTAAATTCAGTCTCAATCAAATTGATACCAAATTAAAAATAAAAAATTACTATAAAAACTATATAAAATTCTAGTTGAGTATTGTTTATAGTACGGGATTTATTAATATTTTCTTCAAACATAATAAAAACTATATGAATAAATATAATTATAAAGACAACGATAACATAAAAACGAGATTATTTTAATATAGTTTATTTACTGAACAACTTATTATTAAATAACTAAAATGGCAGGATATATATAACACAGGCCTTGATGATTATCGCGTCCTTCCCATGATCGAACGAAATAGAGCACAGGCCTTGATGATCGACCATATGATATAAACTTGTTGGGATATATTATATAGTTTGTACGAGAAAACTATTAAATGATTCAAAATCGAAGCTCTATTTATTGATAAGATCGCGTAGAAAGAAATGCCAGACCAGACCGATAGACCTTTGAAAGATCTATATATATATCTCATAAAATAATTGAAAACCTTATTATTTTCTTTCTTGTACAGATATTGTGCGAAACAAGGGAGAGAACGCTCGATGATCTCTGCAGCCCCACTTGAAGCAGAAAGGTTTGACTTTTCTTTCATTCAATATATGGTGCCTGGACCCCTCAAAGAACATTAGCACTTATTCAAGAAAAAACAAAGAAAGTTGTGAGACAAGAGAGCTTCTTTCTTTCAATATATGGTGCGTGGACCCTCGAAAAAACATTAGCACTTATTCAAGAAAAACAAAGAAAGTTGTGAGACAAGAGAGACTATAATTATTGTAAGAAAAGTTACGATACTGTGTTTCTTTATACTGTTTTTTTCCTTGATTATATGATTTTTTTTCTTTTTTTAAACCCAATAGAATCCATAATCTGGATCGCTGGGGAGCGAAGTCGATCCAATCTATCATTATCTTAATATTTTTTAAAAAAATTACTATTTTGAAGTTTTTTAAAAAGCGAAGTCATGTTTTTATTGATTATAAAGGTTGCACTTGAACTTATAAAATCGATCAATTTAAGTCGAGCTATCTCTCACATTATTTAATTAAAACTTGAGTTAGGTAAGAAGTTGAGTCAGGAGGTTTTAAAATTAACTCACTTTGTCAGGTCTAATAACTTTGTTAAAAAAAATTTTTGTGCTCTTAATATTTTTTTATATTTAAAAAAATGTCGAATCCACGGTGAAACGCGGACCAATATTCTAGTGAATATAGCTTTAAGAGGTTTATTTAATATATCATTAGTTTATAATTCAACTTGACTTGAGTTTTATTTTAAATTAAATTAAAAATTAATTTAATTAAACTTAGTTGTCACTAATTAATCTTGAATAAGACTAGACTAAACGATTTCAAAGATTTTTTAAAAGAATTTTTATCTAAAATAATATTTTATTATTATGAGAAACCAAAATAATATTTTTTTCATTTAAGAAAAACCAAACAAAATTGAATTTCACCCACCAAACTTATAACTTGAGCTTAAACTAGTTAGATCTCATACTAAGTCTAGTATCGATGATTTAATACATTCGAAAGCATACAGATTGAGTCATAAATAAATAAATAAATAAATAATTGATTGAATATAAAAGCTTGGACTGTCCATCTCATCGGTATATAAATATATAGAAGCATCATGCTATGGTGCAGCATGGACTCATTCTTCTTGAGGGTCTAAGTAGAGAGGAGTTATTGGGGTTTTCTCTTTCTTTCTTTCTCTGTTTGAGATTGGAAAAGTAGGGCTTTATCGTCTCCGTATTCAACATCACATGAATATTGATGTGGTCCATGATCGTCCCTTTTGTTCGGTGATTTTGTACGGCTAATTTTATTAAATATCTTCTTTCAAAATCAAGATGATGCATGGTTTTGTAAGAGAAAGCTTGTAGATAATAATTAAAAAACAAAATAAAAAAGAGATATAATTAAGGTAGGCAAAAGATGAATAAATCATCAGATATTAATCAAAGATTAAAAAAAAATCAATGGTTGAGAATCTTGGTAGAACAATTAATCTTAATCGTTGTTGATACTAATAAAAAAACATACAGACTGTCCATTCCATGATCGTCCGTTTTGTTCGGTGATTTTTTCAAGGATGATTGTACTCTTTATTAGTGTAATCCGATAAGAATAGTTACTAAACCCAAACGGTTCTAGTTACCGGGTTAATTTTGAGACTCGATTCATTTGATAACTGAACTAATCCGTGTAAGTTAAAAAATTAAAATGAGTAAAAACTCAGAAAAATCCGGTTAATCCGTGACACAGGCAACCCATCATAAGTTGGTTGAGAGCCGATTTTTTTCTTTCAAATATGTTTTTTCTCATAGCTAAAGACTTTTTTTTTTTTTTTGATTAGTAACTCTTTTTAAAGTTCACTATATAAATAATAAAAGAATGTTTTATTTTTTCAATATGGAATTTGAAACCCTTTTAATATATATAAAAAAGAAAGAAGTTTTTTTTTAATATGGGATAAAAAAATATTTTTTATTTAAATACTTTAATTTAAAATAATAACATACTAATATAATATATTTTTTAAACTTTATTATTTATAACAAGTATAGTCTATATTCACATGATTGTTTTTTAATTTTTTCATATAAATTATTAAAACTTCAAATATTTTTTTAAATTTTTCCGGATTGATTAGAGTTGACCCGAGTCAACCAGTGTAACCCAGAACCTAGTTCATTGGTCAGTTAATTCCGGGTCGGGTCACTAACCATGCTGATAAGTACGTGCACTTACCAAATAAGTGATAAGTACCTTTTTCTGCAACTGTCTATGGCCGCATGACCATTTTTATAAGGGAAAAAACGAAAGAAAGAGAAACCCATGACCTTTATTTGCTCAGCAAGAAACAAAACATAAAGCAGAATTGGACCTATCAACAGATTTCTCTGTCGGCTGTTA
>Ga0325404_1002203_pt1 | contig 20862 bp, 9 predicted proteins | sample PopdelMetagenome_18_FD_205664 | JGI IMG/M metagenome (GOLD analysis project Ga0325404, IMG submission 205664) | Populus deltoides microbial communities from Bellville, Georgia, United States - Xylem-Control-R1 | ecosystem: Host-associated > Plants > Phyllosphere > Stem > Wood/Secondary xylem... | reverse complement strand
AACAGTTTATTTTTGTTTTGGTGTTGAATAAAATATAATAATATAGAAAATAAATCTATATTTGTTACTGAATTCAAGTACAAAACCCCGTAAAAGAAGAACTCAATTTCAGTTCATGAAAATTGAGTTGACTCAGGAGGAATGTAAAGAAAAGAAGTGGATAAAATTAATTTGTTTTGGGAGTTCAAATTTTGATGAATCAATTTCAAAGATGCCGGCCAATAAGACCATTTCAAGGTCCACCCATGAAAACTAAAAAGTTATTAAACCTGGTTAAATATAAAAAAATTATTTAAAAAGAGTAAAATAATATTATTTTAATTTTTTTAAAAAAAATTAGCAAGTTTTAATTACATCAACTCAAGTTTTTTTTATTATATTAAATCAATATATAGATTTTTTAAAAAACCTAATCCAAGCCAGTTATCGTATCCACTACATCCTAGGTTTAATAACAGTGCTTTATACTGTATTTATTTTGTCAAACTTAAATAAAAATAAGAACAAATACGCCAAGAAGTGGGGCACAAGTGCAATAAATCACAACTACCAGATTTCATACGTTAATAAATAACTTAATAATTTTTTTTCTTTTAAAAAGAAGACCTTTCTTCCTCCTTCTATGCTCCCTGGACAAAGAAATTGAAAAATTCTAACAAGAACAACCTTCACTGCTGAATTTACGTGAGTCTATATCTCCGAGTCTATAAATAGGGCATAGCACTTTATTCTCTAACAACAACATGGGAACCCTCAAAATCACCAAAAAGCATCATAAACACCTAAACAACCCCTTCCCTTCAACACCAAGATCACTTCCTTCCATTCAAGGACGTCTTCTTTTCAATTCTCAAACTGTCCCGCCAAACAAAATCTTCTCAGTTGGTAAGGATTTCCAGCTTCTTTGGAGCATACAAAATGGAGGGTCTCTCTCAATTTATCATCAGTCTCAACCTACAAAAGCCCTGTGGTCTACCATCCCAGGGCAAGCTTTTGTTACTGCAGCATTGTGTGAGACAGAGGTGGAAGAGAGCAGAGGATCTTTTGCTATAAAAGATAGGAATGTTTATTTGGTTTGTGATCATCAAACAATTGAAGATATAAGAGTGATCAGTGAACCTGATCACCATTTTGATCAGGATAATGATCATGATCTTTCATCTGGGAATATGAGTTTTGCTCAGAAAAATGATTTGAAGGATACCCAGTTTCCTGCTTTGGTGATAACAGGTTGGTTGTTCAGTAACACGAGGAAGAAGAGGCATCAAGAATCTGGCATTTACAAAGACATACAGTTTGAGACAAGGGGACCGCCAACTTGTGCAAGGTATTGGGTTCTATTTGATCAAAAGACTAATAACCAAATTGGTTTTCAAGTGAGAGTTGGACCACCAAATTTTGAATTCCAACAAAGAATTTCTCCAACTCCTTTAGGAAGACACCGGCGATTAAGGTGGAAGCTAGGAAAGATTAGAAGACGAAAGCTTGGATGGTATCGGTTCTTTACAAGGTCTAGAGGGTTTGTTGCAGTTTCTTCCTCGTCAGAGGAGGAAATGGAAATGAAGTCTGCGGAGTTGACAGAATTCAATAGAGTCTGTATTACCTATTCCAGTGAAGGAAATGAAAGGTTTTACGGTTTTGGGGAGCAGTTCTCTCATATGGACTTCAAAGGCAAAAGGGTGCCCATTTTTGTTCAAGAGCAGGGAATTGGAAGAGGAGACCAACCAATTACTTTTGCTGCTAACTTGGTTAGCTACAGGTAGATTAGCTATTACCTTTTCAACCACTAAATTCCAGTTAAACACAAATATGAAAATCTTACCTCTGTTTCTTTCTATTGCAGGGCTGGGGGCGATTGGAGTACAACTTATGCTCCTTCACCATTCTACATGACATCTAAGATGAGGTCTCTTTACCTTGAAGGATACGATTATTCAGTATTCGACATGACAAGACATGATAGAGTTCAAATACAGGTAATTCTTGATAATTGTTGCATATTAATTATTATTGGCCATAGTGAGTGGTGAGAACATTATATTGCAAATACTTTGTATTGCATAACACTCAGGAACTTAGAATAAAATTATTCATGAGGGTGTTACAAATGCATCGTAATGACCAGAGTGAAGGCTGAAGCAAGAAAGCCAATGACAGTGAGAAACAATTCTTTATGCCAATAAACAATGTGATTGCCAAGTGAAAAATATGTTTTCTGCGTAGAATGTTTAGATTTAATGCAATGAATTATTGGCAAACTTCAGAATACACAGTTAACAGAAATTTTCATTGAATAAAAAGTTTCCTTTACAAACTTAAGTTACACTTGAATAAAACAATCAAAATTTAAATGGAGAGGAAAATATTTCAAGTACTGAACATACTCATTCAGGGTTTAAACTTGCAGTTTCCTATTTTCTGTATATTGGAGCTTGCAGATTCAGAGCAATTCAGTTCGAGGAAGAATATTGAATGGCAACTCACCTTCTGAGATTATTGAAAACTTCACAGAAACTATCGGGAGACCTCCTGAGCTTCCTAAGTGGATTATATCTGGAGCTGTTGTTGGAATGCAAGGTGGTACAGAAGCTGTACGCCGTGTTTGGGATGAATTGAAGGATCATAAGGTTCCTGTTTCAGCCTTTTGGTTGCAGGTATTCCCTGTACCTATACAGAAGCATATCAAATCACATCAAAATCTACGGAATCTTTCAGATTCACGAATACTTACAGCCATGTTGATTTTGTAGCCATTGATAATTAATAGCATTACGATTTTTATAGTTAAAGAACAACTTTAAAAAGTTTATATTACATTAACTAGTTTAACCATCAAACTGATTCAGACAGTTCCAAAATAATAATTCTGCATCCCTTTATATGTCATTACTTAGATGGCATGTATGAATATCTTCATGTAGAAGTTCTCACCCTGAAGCACTTCATTTGCAGGATTGGGTAGGGCAGAGGGAGACAATGATTGGATCACAACTGTGGTGGAATTGGGAGGTAGATACAACGAGGTATCATGGATGGCAGCAGCTAATTAACGATCTCGGTGCAAAGAATATTCAAGTGATGACATACTGCAATCCTTGTCTAGCTCCGGTATTTTTCTTTTTCCAAGTACTTATGGTACTATCATTGTAATTTGTAAAAAAATCAATACATGATCATCTGGTGTGTGACAACATACAGCCATATCAATGTATAGAGCATGCTGTAATTTCTTAAAGTAGGGTGTCTTTGCATACTCTACATCTCTTTTTAACAGTAAATGTTTTGCTATCATTATCAGTACCTGAGAGTTTGAGACTTGGTTGCTTTGCTTTAAACAGACTGATGAGAAACCAAACCAAAGGAGAAACCTTTTTGAGGAGGCAAAAAAGCTGGATATCCTGGTGAAAGACAAGTATGGAGAACCATATATGGTTCCAAATACAGCATTTGATGTGGGCATGTTGGACCTGACACACCCAGATACTGCTGCTTGGTTTAAGCAGGTTTTACAGGAAATGGTTGATGATGGTGTGAAAGGGTGGATGGCTGATTTCGGTGAAGGACTGCCTGTAGATGCAACTCTCTATTCAGGTAACAGAAGAAAAGTTCTAACATGTTTCTTCCAGAAGCTAGGATTCATGTGCAATAGAGATATACTTATCACCTTGGATTAATTATTTCAGGTGAAGATCCTATATCAGCTCATAATAGATACCCAGAGCTATGGGCCCAAATAAACCGAGAGTTTGTGGAAGAATGGAAGTCAGGTCGTGCAGGTAAGGAGAGAGAAGACCCAGAAGAGGCTTTGGTCTTCTTCATGAGGGCTGGTTTCAGGGATAGCCCCAAATGGGGGATGCTATTCTGGGAAGGAGATCAAATGGTAAGTTGGCAGGCCAATGATGGAATAAAAAGTTCCGTTGTTGGCCTACTGAGCAGTGGAATTTCTGGATATGCTTTCAACCATAGCGATATCGGAGGCTATTGTGCAGTAAACTTACCTTTTATTAAGTACCACCGAAGTGAAGAGTTGCTCATGCGATGGATGGAGCTAAATGCTTTCACCACTGTTTTCCGGACTCATGAAGTAAGTTTTGATACCTGAAATCCATAAACACTCAATATCATAAAACCAAGTTGATGCAATATTGCCTGTTTATTTCCTCCAATTAAAATTTTTAACAAACATTTGACGACACATACTGTGTTAAGCTAACTTGATGGTAAATTGCTTACCTAGAGGAGCCATATTCAGAATAAATATTTGACTTGCCCACAGTTTCCAAATCCTTGATATATAGCACTGTCTCCAGAGAATGAGATAAATTTTACATTATTCACTGGACAAAGGAAGTTAATAATTTGTTCAACTAAGCAGCATGACTAATATGATCCCATCAGCTACTAATTTCAGAAATATTCTGCATGCAGGGAAACAAGCCATCCTGCAACAGCCAATTCTACTCTAACCACAAGACTCTATCGCATTTTGCACGCTGTGCTAAGTTGTACAAAGCTTGGTATTTCTACAGAATCCAACTAGTAAAGGTGATGCATGATTCATGTAAATAACTGGAAGTCAAATAACTTAGGCAGAGCATCTAACAAATCTCTCTCTGTCTGTCTTTATAAAACAGGAAGCTGCTCGAAAAGGCCTACCAGTTTGCCGCCACCTATTTCTCCACTACCCAAATGATAGGAATGTGCATAGCTTGAGTTACCAGCAGTTCTTGATTGGTACCGAGATCTTAGTGGCGCCTGTACTTGACAAGGGCAAGAAGAATGTCAAGGCTTATTTTCCAGAGGGTGAAACTTGTTCCTGGCAGCATATCTGGTCAGGAAAACTATTTAAAGAACAAGGTTCGGAAGCCTGGGTAGAGGCTCCAGTTGGCTATCCTCCTGTGTTTATTAAGGCTGGCTCCACCGTGGGAGAAACATTTGTAGAAAATCTGAGAAATTTTGGCATTCTTTGAGCGCAAAGTCCTCAGAGATCCATGATCAATATAAGTTGCATTGAATTTTTTTACTAGCAAATAAATAACCACAAATTCCTCTAAACTTTACTTCTGCATTTGGCAACTGTGTTTGGTGAACCCTTAATAAATGCCCGCTCAATTTTCCCTGCACGCATCATGCTCTAAAACTCCTGACTTGAAGCTTGAGCAATTCGTCTTGGGCCTTCTTTCATGGTTATCTTTTCAACTTATTTCCCCTGACCTCATCTTATCCAACACGTCCAGTTTCGTGGTCCAAAGCTCTAATCTAAACATGATTTTGATTCCATTGGTTTCTATAGACTAGTGACAAACCTAAAGAAATGAGTTCACAGAAGCACATCTCAAACGAGAACGAGGTCTACCCATGTCATATGGACGACATCTCCAGTTTCTCAAATCTATTTGCTTTAAACTTTTACGATCATAAAAAAAAAAACACGCATTCTCTTGACTAACACTCGAGGAAATAATCAACCAAAATTACACAATCAAATTCTAATGATACAACCTGCACATCCCTATCAAGCCCAGAGCACTAAGGCAATAAATACAGAACAAGCTTTAAAAGTTTTTAATGGTCCTAAGTCAACAAATGTTACCCCCTTTCACAAAAAAAAGCCTTTCTGGATTGATAGTTTATAAAACCCCTGACATGCTTCAAAGACATAAGAGACACAATCTTCAATAGAATTAAACAATATCAACTCAAAAAATGCCATCTTTCCTCAAAAGGGGAGTCACAAAATCAGGATCCCAACAGACAAAATCCTTTTTCAGACAATCAATCAAACAGCTGCTTGTAATTCATAAGTGAACCCTGTTTAAAGCAACCAGTCCATAGATTTTCGCCAACTTAACAGAATCGCACAGTTTTTAACTACTTACCATAAAAAAGAATAACCTTAAGATGTTTCACATAAGCACAGCATGCATCCCCTTGATGAACATTGAGTTCTCCTTGTTCTTTGTATTAAAAAGACTTGAAACCAAGACTCTAGCACATGCAATGGGAAGATAAAAATGAAAGGAGAGAAAAAGATACTAACAGACCTTGAAATGAGAGGTTTTAGACACTGACGTTAAGGATTCATTCTAAGCAAACAAAGGCAGATGATCTTTGCATCCTTGGTCAACTTGGAAGCCGTAGAGAGAGCCTCAAAGAAAATGGTGATCATCAAGAGGTTTTTGTCTTGTTTTTTTGGTTACTTGAGTGCATAAGCTTGTTAAGTCCTTTTTTCTTTTATGGATTCGGACACTTCAATTGGATATTCTGTTCTGTCTTCCCTCTCTCTCCGTATCATTTAGGGAGCGTTTGGCTCTGCGTTTTAACCTGTTTTTCATCGAATTTTAATTTTTTTTTGTTAAAATTGAGTGCGGTTTATACTTTTTGGATCGTTTTGATGTGCTGATATCAAAAATGATTTTTAAAAAATAAAAAAAATCATTGGCATGTATTTCGGCATGAAAAGCTATTTGAAAAGCAACCACTACCACACTGCCAAACACCCTCTTAAACATGTTGTGTAAGAAAAAAACTTTATTTTTGTACCTATAAACTCATCTTTGTTTATTTATATTCCTATAGTTTAAATCTCTCAATGTTACGTTACCAAAAGGTTATAATTTTTCCTTCAATCTGATCTCTTATTAAACATTTTACGAGTTTTTTGGGTCAACTCTAACCCAGCCAACCAACTCCTGGTCCAGGTTGGATGTTAAAAAATATTTGTTGGTTAGCATGTATCAATTTATCTGACCCATGACCCTGTTTTATGTTGGGTCGATTTCTAATCCGATTTAATAACTATATTTTTTAAAGTTTTGTGAGATAATATAAATAGTATTTGAAAGGAAAAAACTACAGAAAATAAGAAAAATAAAATAAAAACAGGAAGAATGTCAAAGGTTTTTAGTTATTTAGTAGTAAAGATAAAAATTGAAATTATTTTTTTAAAAAAAGGGTAATATTGAAAGATTTTAACCTATAGGGATAAAAGTGAAGCATTAGTGAATCTTTAAGAGCAAAAAAGTAGTTTAGCCGAAAAAACACTAAGCAGCCCAATGAGCTACATTATGGACCCGAATAGTTACACCTTTTATGGGCTTCTTGAGTTCAAAGAGACCAAGAATGGAAAGAAAAGAATCCACAAGAGAATGGGCCAAGAGCCCAGGAAGATGGAACCTTCCCTTTGATTATACTTACAATCCAGTCCTTCCAAGCTTGGTGACAAATTAATTAATCCAAACAAAAGACTATTGCCAAGAACCAACCATCAAAATAAAATTTAGAAATCCCATTTGGATAGAAAGGTTTTTCCAAAATTAGGAAAATCCAATTTTAATCTTAATAAACCTTAATTTGAAACATGAGTGACAAAATTGACAAGTTCAAGAAGCTTAACAGAGCATTAGTAATTATTTTTTAATAATTGTTACAATAAATTAAAAAATCGACTTGAAAAGATCATGATCATTGGGTTATCGAATTAATTTATAGATTAGTGGCATTTCTCTTTTTTTTTCCTTACAGTACTGACTGGGTCAGGTTTAGCTATTTCTATTATTATGATTATTATTATTATTTTCTGTTACTATTTTAGTTATTTCATATTATCTATGATATGGGAATTATTATATTGATTTCTATTTTGGTTATTGATAGTGTTAGATTGGATTCAACATCACACCAAATAAACTAGGTTAAAAACATAGAAAGACATGAACAAATATAATTGTAATATAATGTGATATATATATAATTGTGTTCGATAATAAAAACAAAATAACAAACTAATGAATAAAACATGATAAAATATTAAAAAAATTATTTTATTTTTAATATATATTATTGTCAAACTTGCATATTTTAAAAAATACATTCATGTTAGATATTTTAAAATTGCAAAAATTCACTCCAAAATCATCAATGAAACAATTTTTTTTTTATGAATACATTCATGTCTTTTTAATCAAATACATTTCTATCCCCATTATCCCTATTTCTTTTGCCCCATAATAATAATCAAATGTCATCTCATGAAGCCTTTGAGAAACTGATATCAACAGAAAATTAAACTAAAAGTACATCTATGGAGAGGAAAATTGATGCTATTATACATTCTAGATTAATAGAGTTCAACGTTCGCGCATCTTAACTGCAATGGCCGAACCACCTACTGAACTCTTCCACCTTTTTTTACACCCAAAAGCAATCTATGGATTGACATGGAGATCAAAAAAATGGGATGCCTAGGTCAATCATGTAGCCGCACCACCTCTGACTTATCCGTGTTGCTGTGTACAGCATAAAAACTTTGGTGTTGTCAGATGTCCAAATGATCAACGTTAATCATTCTTGCTGCTTTCTGAATAAGTTCCTTGCGGCCATCCACCTGAAAGAAAACCATAAAAAAAAAAGTTACATTGGAACATTATCACCATGGATCAGTAATTCCAGCAGTTACACGATCTAATTTATGTGATGATTGACACTTCAATGGAAAGGTCTTTCAAGCATTTCTTGGTGCAAATTTTCCCAAGCAAGCAAGAACAAGCACACATGCATATTATATACACATTGTAAAGGGAAAGAGAACTAGTCTAAGATACAATTCCCCTGAAAAATGCTTTAGTGTATTATTATTAAGTTGTCTCCTTGTCAATCTATTTTCCTATGTTCATTTGTATCCTCAGGAAGTTCCCTGGAAAATTTACCCGATTCCTTTTATCACTGTTTAGATATGTTATATGGTTTTTTAATCTCTTCTGCATTTAAAACGCTGCCCTTTACTGTTTCTAAGACAGAAAGGTCCCAAGTTCAATTTTGATAAAAGAAAAGGCAATGATAGTAGTTCATTAATAGCTCCTTCCAGGAAGTTCAAAAGGAGCTAGCTGGCTCAAGTTTATTGTAATTTGCAACCTGAACATTCGTGTGCAAGATATAACTTACCCGGGTACCCATAAGAGATGAAAAGACAACACTGGCCTCTGCTGCATCTTCAACCACTAATTGTTTCAGCAGCCTTTGCTCTGGGTCCATTGTTGTTTCCCACAGTTGTGCAGGCATCATTTCCCCCAAGCCTGTATTTTACAAACACAAGTTAGAATATCCAAATCTCAACTGTTAATTGAAGATTTATGCATATACTTTCTTTGAGGTTTTGAAGATTTTAGGAGGGTGAAATGTATATATTCATCTGTATGCATGTGTGCGTGTGATCCAGGGGAAAGTATGTCATACTGCATCATCATATCGTACCAAATAGATTCAGTAACAGAATTCTTTATTACACTATTGACTATATAGCACATAGATGGCTGAATTTCAACTACGAAGTTAGATAAGAATGCACATGACCATTCGATGATCTATAACAGCCTGTTTTTTCCATTTAGAAATGAAAAACATTAATGCATTGCTAGTTGACAGAATGAGTGGAATGCGGGGGGAAATCTCATAAATAGACAATTATGTTCGTGTTACAGTTAATAGATCTTACCTTTGAACCTTTGCATGTTGTATGATGCATTTTGAGGGAATGAACTTTGAATCTTTCTGAGTTCTGCATCATCAAAACAATAGTAAACCTGCTTTCCCCTCTCAACCTGGTCATGTCAGTTGGAAAATGAAAGAAACAAATTGGACGATGGATAATAATTTAGAAATCAACTCTCACAGGGATCCATCATATAGACAAACCAACCTTATATAGGGGTGGCACACCAACATAAATGCAGCCTTCATCAAATAAAGCTCTCTGCACAGAAGGTTTCCATAATTGTACATCTCTCCAATTTTTTTAAGGCATTTAAAAGTTGTTTATTTCTCTCATTTATTTATTTAAGAGGAAATGTTTATTGAGACAAATTTCTCCATTATCTACCTGATATCTGAAGAAGAAAGTCAGCAGAAGAGTTCGGATGTGAGCACCGTCCACATCAGCATCTGTTAAGATGATGATCCTATGATAACGAAGAGCATCTTTTTTAAAATCCTCTCCCTGTAACCAAGAAGATTTCACACATGAAGAAAAGCAGTTCAGATGATAAAACCAAAAAGTGACAAGTAAAAGAAAAAAACAAAACAATGAGAAAAGGACTTTACCTTCACTCCAAGTCCAAGGGCAAGTATAAGATTTTGGATCTCTTCATTTTTGTACATTGCCTCCTCATTTCTTCTTTCTATATTCAGAATTTTACCCCTCAAAGGGAGAATAGCCTGCAGTAACAAGTTTCAGTGATCAATATTCTACAGTCATCCCAAGTTATTCTAGAGTGCAGGTAAGACATTACAATCAGAAACAGCAGCACCATTATCCCAAATGAGTTCTAACCTACTTGGGATAATAAAACTGTTCGAGACCATTGTAGTTGATACAAGCTCATTCCATGAAAACAGAATAAACCATCCCAATTGTTTACTGTTTATTAAACATGTTTCAGCAATTGCCTGCAGATTAAACGCCACCGCACATTCAGTGTAATTACCTGAAAGCGTCGATCACGGCCTTGTTTGGCACTCCCTCCAGCTGAATCTCCTTCAACTATAAAAATTTCTGCAAACATCAAAGGACAATTAAATAACATGCTAGAAAGACAAATGAGACCAACAGACTTTAATTCTTATTTTCTGAAAGTCCATCTAAACTCAACACAGAACTAGGTTTATCATTTGCCAACATGGCAAATTAGTCATGCTAAGCATATAAACTAACAACAATGTCTACAGCTTGTTGAAGTGGGTGCTAAAGGATCATTTTGAAACTAGTAATGACACCAGTTGAATTTTAGCATTGTTGGAGCCATATGACTTGCTCCTAAAGCAGAAATGACGTAACTGGAGGATCTTGATCCAACCAAAGACACTTGCAATAATGAACAAATTGCAGGGGTCAGAAGTGATTATCGGATGAATGAATAAATAACTCACTCTGCTGCATGTGTAAATTCTCAAGGATCTTTCTTAAATTCACATGTCAGGCAATTGATCAGTAATCCAACCATGCTTGTAACTGATAAATGATGTCCACTTGATTGAACAAAGGCAAGACAATGAATAACATAGGATGTATGGTCATTATTATAGAATTTCTAAAATCCCATGAAGGTCAAACGAGTTTCGTATTAAAAGCACAAAAGACAAAAAAATAGAACAGCTACCAGATTCTTCAGGATCTGTAGATGAGCAATCAGCCAGTTTTCCTGGAAGAGATGATGATTTCAAAACACTTTTTTGTCTCACCAATTCTCTTGCCCTCTTTGCTGCCAAAGCTGCCTTTAATGAAAAAAAGACAGAAAATTTCAAGGTTTAAGACCAGCAGAAACACAATATTTGAGAGTTCTTAGATAAAGACTTTTACAGAATGATGATTGAATCACAAAAGATAATGAAGAAAAAAGAATGCTAACAACAAAGATACCTTGAGAGCATTTAGAGACTTTGATAAGATTGAATCAAGAACATCAGGATGCAACTCCAAATATTCAGTAAGATACTCCTGGACAGATTGCTCTACCACTTTCCGCACCTCCGGATTTCCCAACCTTGTCTTTCAGACATACAGAAAAGCCAGTAATGGATGGTGTGAACAGCTTGAGAATGGCAACACCAGCAATAAGCTGGAGAAATCATCAGCAACTCTTGAAAATTATGATGGATGGACATACCTTTGTCTGACCTTCAAATTCTGGGCTTGGAACTTTGACTGAGATAATGCATGTCAATCCCTCCCTTACATGTTCACCGCTTAAACTAATATCCTTATCCTGCAATCAAACAGAAAAAATACTTTATCATAGTGAATACAACAACTTTAATCAGCAGTTCACCCAATCAATAATGAAATAGATTTCCATCTTCAATCAATTTAACTACTTCAAATCATTTCATTCAAATATGAACTGCTCTCCATGACCCAATACCATGTTTTGAAAGCATCTTATGCCAAAGAAACCAAGTTTGTGTTCTATCTTCCAATTGTAATACGGTAACTTTGCATTTGGAACTTTCTGTTATAAATGAAGGGCAGAGAAAACCTCAAAGGGTATGGCAGAGCATAAAATTCTTAGGAGGCAGCTGTAAATGAACAAAGATGGGTGGGAGGGAAAACCTCAAAGATAGTGATTGAAGGTAGCTAAACAACCAAGAGAAAGGATGCTGAAATTCAAGAGTGGCCAACAACATGCAACAAGGGATGTACCTTAATGACTTTTGACTTTTTCCCAAAGTTATTGAGAGTTCTTGTCAATGAAGCCTTCACCCCATCTATATGGGTTCCACCATCAACAGTACGTATGCTATTAGCATATCCCAGGATTGTATCTGAGTAAGCATCAGAACACCTGGTAAAGAAAGGAGAAAAGTTAAAGCACATAGGTTGTTGAAGGAATGGCTGTCAAGAATATGTAGAAATAGTATTCAATGCAGCAATTTTGAGACAAAAGACATTAACATTCTTGATGCATACGGAAAGGAAAACAATATTGGGAGGAAGCATATGCACTGGTAGATAGTAGTTTACCATTGGAGAGCCATATCAATTGCAATTCCATCTACTTCTTTTCTGAAACTCACAACATCATGAAGCGATTTCTGGATCAAATAACCATAAGTCAACATTCAATCCAACAAATAGACATGTCCAAATGACATAGCCATATCCATGTCGGAATTCTTTTTTGAAGCTGTCAAAGAACCTGATATTATTAGGATCCCTAATCCCTCAAGGAGTTGCAAGGTAAAAGACCAAACCAGAGGCAGATTATTGTCACTCACAAATGGGTCATACCAACCCACCTCCAATTAATAGGGTATACCCTTCCTGAACCAATAAAATGCATCAAAAGGAAGTCCCATCCTGGACTCCACACCACTCATGATTTATCAAAAAAGCCTGCATCACATGTCTCAACCTACCAGGAAGTATGTAATGTATCAAGAAATGCAAGGATAGATGTGGTTTCTCAACCATTGGCAGGGGCATAGATGTCACCAACCATAAATCTATTATTTAAGAGCAAATCGCCAACCATAAACTTCCACTCACAATGGATAAGGCAGATGAAGCGTGTCTCTTAAGGGGCCAAAAGAAAGTCACAGAGTCTGGTTTTTTTTTTCTTTCCCCTTAATAATTTTCTTTAGTCCTCAATTATCTTATTTCATCAGCAAAGACAAACCCAACCATAAGAACCTAAGTATCATCTTTATCCCATCATGATTTTGGAAGACTGAGAGTTTGCTAACTTGCTAAACGAGATAATATAACAAAACAAAGGTTGTAGGCATTAAAATAACAGCCAAGAGAGTTGCTCAAAAAAATATAATAATACCTTATCAGAATTTAGCCAATTCACATATTCAATCAATCCACCTGCATAGAAATGTTCATCATACTGATTCTTCTCCGGATCATTGTCCTCTTTTTTCAATGAAATAGCAAGCTGCAAAGGCAAATCAAGAAGAGACAGCATACCAATTAATGAAAAAGCAAGCATTGCATCAAATTGCAAAGCTATCCAATCACATGAAGAAAATAGATAATAGCCAAGGTCAATTATTCCCAAGTACAAAACCCATTTGTGATGAAAAGTAAAAAGGATCAGAATAATCATTCGATTATTCCTCAAGTAGAAAATCGATTTGTGATGAAAGAGTAGGGATCAATAGGATTAAGGTTGACATAATAAAAAGTAACAGCTCTACCTTTGGGTTCAAAAATGCAAGCTCCCTAACCCGTCCACCTATTGTGTTGTAGTCAAACTGAATCTCAGTGGTGAATACTGCAAAAGAATTTAGAAGTCAACAAAAAAAAAGAGATTGTCAGAAAAAAAATTTCAATAAACGACGAATGGTGCATTATGAGGAGAAGTACATAAATGAGTCTATGAATGCAACATTCACCACCAAAAAAAGAAAAAGAATAAAAAATAAGCAAAAAAAACTGAAGGGAGAAGTGGAGTCCAATACTGTTGAACATCAGAAACTCCTCTAAAGGCCCATGAAGCATTACATTGTGAAGAGGCAAACACTATTCTATCCCATATTGTAAACAAACATTGAGAACTGGGTAATGAAGCATAAAATAGCAACCATAAAAATTATATGGGTTTTCAAAAGTCGAGGAAAACCTTCTTTGTCAGGCCAGAATCTGATGCGAGTCCCTTTTTGGTCTTTTGATTCAGCTGAAAGTTCATAACACATTAGAGTTGTCACAGGGTTTCCACGAGAATATTTCTGCTGGTATTCCTTTCCATCACGCCAAACTGTAACTTCTAGTTCCTGTGATTTAAGATGTGACAAATTTTACAAAAGTCAACATTTTCTACATTGTGGTAACTGGTAGCCAAGAAGTAAACCTTAAGGGAAAGGCAAAGCAAGACATGGACAGTGAAGAAGCTCATAAATTCCACAATACTCCATTGTCATAAATAAGGAAATTTCAATTCCCTGCAAAGGGATTGCCCTTGGACATTGCCTCTAATTTAAAATATTCTGGATACAGAATATTTATGTCACATTAATTTAAAATCATAATAATGCTAGTAAGATTCTATGAATTCCGTCCATTCTTAAAGCAGTCCACCTCCTGGTGTTGTAGGTTAACATGTGCCTCTACAAGTAACTAAAAAAGTCCAAAACATAATAGAGACATACCTCAGACAAAGCATTGACAACAGATAAACCCACACCATGTAGCCCACCAGAGACACTATATCCACTGTTAGAACCACCAAATTTGCCGCCAGCATGTAAGACCTGAAAATGAAAAAAAAAACTTTCGAAACACAATCTAATACATGACAACAAGAGGAAGAAAAAAGAAAAAAATTACAATAACAGTGTGAATAAACTACAAGTACATTTACTTGAATGTTTAAACTAAGATTTTAAAATACAGGTTTCATAAAAATAAAAATAAAAAACACTCAGCACACTCCAAATATCATGCTTCTATCAAGCAAAAAATGCATTCAGCACCTTAAAACCCTTAAATATGATGGATAGAAATAGTCATATTTTAAGATGGCCAGTTGACCATGCATTTTACCGTTAACACAGTCTCCAAGGCAGATTTCTTCGTCACCTGATGCAAGTCAGTGGGAATCTGTAAACAAGTAAAACAGAGAAGCATGTTAGTGTAGCAGTAAAATACATGATGAATCTAAGGCAATCATCAAAACAAAATTCTTATTGTCAAATAAGAAATCTTCAAGGGAAAATGCTAAGCAGTGGAACTCAATTTAAAGTGAATACAGGTCCGTTGAAAAAAAATGAAAAAGAAAATGGCTTGGAATAACTTCTTGTCTCATGATTACATGGGTATTTAGGTCCATTAAAAAAGAAAAGAAAAGTAACATCATGATCATTACATTTCAAAAGGCACACTCTAAATTATATTCTGAAAAGAGCATCAAATTGTTTACAGTCACATGTCAAAGCATAAACTAACAATATTCTCCAAACTAGCATCCTCTCCAACACAAACAAGCCCTGGAAAGAATTGAATGTCACAGCATGAATAACAATGGGAAAGTCAGATGCATAAACTGACAAGGTTAATTATTGGAATTAGAAGAAAAAAATCTATAATAAAAGCTAATGACAATAACTAAAATGACAAAAAAATCCTCATACCCCGCGCCCATTGTCAGTAATGCTAATGGAATTATCCGAATGCAGAACAACATTTATCTTTGAAGCATATCCTGCTTGGGCCTCATCAACAGCATTATCTAATATCTCATACACCTATTTAAAAGAACCACAACCAATTAAAAAAAAAAAAAACCTTGTTTCCAATTTACTTAAGATAAACTGAGTAAAATAGAACCTAGAATCCGCAATGACAAAAGAGAGGTAACAATATAAGTTACCAAATGGTGCAGACCACGCGGTCCTGTACTTCCAATATACATCCCTGGCCTTTTCCTTACAGGCTCTAATCCTTTCAACACCTAGACATATCAAAACAGAACTTATCAAACCCCTCATTATTTACAAAGCATCCATTACTTACAAATTACAAAAAAAAAGACTTTTTTTTATATAAATTTTCACCTGAATTTGATCAGACCCATAAGCTTTCGAGCTCGCGCTTTCTTTCTGTGATTCAGTTGCTGTACTGGTAGACATTAAAGCTCTTGGTGAGACCCCATTTTGCACCAAAAATCTACTTGGAACCGTCCTCAATGGAAAACTCACCCTGTAATTACACAAAAACAAACAAATAATTCAAAATCTTGAGGTTTGGATTTTTAAAACCCTAGAAAAACCAAAACCCCTTCTTTCACCATAATTTTTTTTTTTATAAAACTCTTAACCTACATTAATTTTTAACAAAAACCCATAACTTTTTTTCCTCTAATTTCCCATTTTTCCACCAATAAAAGAACTCAAAAGCACCAAAAATGCAACTTTCCCTTGATTTATCTCGCGATTTCAACAAACAGAAACTAACCAATGAAAAAGAGAGTAAAAGAGCAAAGAAAATACCTTGGCTTGAAGGAGACTAAGGGGCGGCAGAGAGAAGAGAATGAGTGAGACCAAGTAACAGAAGAAGAGGAGGAGGAGGTCATGGTAGCTCTAAGTAAAGAGATGCAGTGTCTCCTGCTGTTGTGAGGTTTTAGAAGACGACGCGCCATTGTTTTTGCTCGCATTTTTTTTAGAGCCCAAAGCAATTAGAGTCTTTGTTGATTAAAAAAAAAAAAAAAACAAAGCTGGTCGATTTCCCATATTCCCTCCTCCTCTTCCTTGTGGGTCAAATGTTTAAAGCTTCAATTTCTAGCAACCCATGAAGAGATTCTATTTTTATGGCCCATTGGTACCGTGTCCATGAAGTCGAATATGGGCTTTGAAAATATAAACCTAAAATGTTGTTTTTGGGCTTAGCCTATAAGCAAAGCCCACCACCATAATTACCTATAAATCTCATTTTTATCTGAGTAAGGTGAACGACAATGTACTAGGCTTGGAAATAGCTTATAGTATATCTTTTTCATGGAGTATTCTCTGGTCAGTCTGAGTACAAAGAGATTAGCTTCATCTTATAAAACTTGTGAAAAATAGGTTATGGTCATTGTTAAGAGTACAAGACTTTCTAAATTTTTACTTTAATCCAAATGACTAAGAGGAAGGAATCGTGTTTCTTTCCTTTCGGTCTACCTCTCAAGTTTTTAAAAGGATAAATTTATTGTTTTAATTCATAGTAATTATATACATGGATGAATCTTCTGAGCCTGAATTAATTTTTTAAATTCACAATCATGAAATTGTAGATCTAAGTTCAATAGATTGAAAGATAAAATTGAAAAAAAAAATCTTAATTTAAATTTAAACACTAACCAATTTATGATAATATCTCTTTTGTATTTATTTTTTGTTATCTTAAACACTAACCAAACACAACATTAATTACGGAATAAGTGAGCCTAAAAAAATATTAAACCTAAAATATATGTTTTAATCTTAATCAAGTCACATAACATTGATATTAAGAAAAATGCTAAATTAATGGGTTTTACATGAATGGGTATCACTTATTTGACAATTCATATTCAAGTAATTTGAACTATTTCTATTTTTTTGGTGAAAGTTTATTTATATTATTTACTGTATATATATAGAATGACATCGCGATAAACAATTAAAGTGAATTTCTGAAATTCAATTACTTGGCAAATTGCTACAAGGTTGCATCCTTTTCTGTACACTAATAAATTCTAGGGTTGGTAGAGTAAGAAATAGATCAAACTAAAAGTTGAAGAAATAAGATAATCATTAAAAAAAAGTTGATTCCATTGTGAAGACAGAAAACTATACTACATAATCTCATTGAACAAATTAAAAATAAAATGCATACAATTTACATCCCCTAAATTATATAAACATCCATTCTACCACGAAGACATCATAGAAAGATTTCTGATATTAATTCATCAAAAATTAAAAATAACATGATAAATTAAGCGACGAAATAATTGATTTCTTTTTTAAATACAATACATCCTAGCTATTATCTAATAATAATAAAAAGAATAGCAAATAAATGAATTTTATAATATAATGCAACACGTTAACAAGCACGCATGAAAATATTTAGACATGGAGGGTGAAGGGAGGCAGCCTTAGAAGCCACTTGTGAAACATGCATCAAACCTCTCGAGGCCCCTTAACAACTCAGTAACAAGTTGATAAAAGTGATCAAGTTGCCAACTGATTCATGAGAGGAACCTCCTCCTCTTATTGAAACGTCGATCTTCTCCTTCAGCTGCATAGCCCTCATTTTGGTTTGCTTTCCTTCCTCACCCGCCATTAACCTTCTGATATAGTCCTCTATATTTCCTCTCTCCAATCTCTCCAACTGGATCCCAACTCTCCATAAATGACTAACCAGCCTTGCATTCACCTTCTGGTCTCCCACATGGGGCCAACAAAGCATAGGGACCCCTTCGCTAATACTCTCGATGGTTGAGTTCCAACCATTGTGAGTCCAAAATGCTCCTATAGTTTGATGCGCCAGCACCTCCTTTTGTGGTGCCCAGTTAACTATTCGACCTCTTTTCTTCGTAATATTTTCAAATTCTGTAGGCAAGAGATCGAACCCATTTGAGCCGTGGACCAAACCAGGTCGAATCACCCACAAAAATGGATGACCACTATTGGCCAGCCCCCAGGCCATCTCAGCCAGTTCAGTTTCCGTTATCATGACTAAGCTACCAATGCTTACATATATGACAGAATTTGACCTTTGTGTGTCAAGCCAAGAGATGCAGCTTTGCTCTTCGGTCAAAAAACTGCTTAGAGCAGCGTTTGAGTGCTTATGAAGAGGTCCAATACAGAACATTGGGCCTACAATTTTTGATTTGAATTTATCACAGATTGCTTGTTCTAGGCAGCCAAGAGAGTTCCAAATTATAGCTGAAGCTGTCCTGGTTCCATCATCAATGGGATCAAAAACCCTGTCTACAACTTCTTGGTTGGATTTGTTGAACAATGGCATGTCCTTAACTCTTAAAAAAGGAATCTCATCAAGTGGTTCCTCCAATAATTGTTGTTCTGCTAGGAACAAATTAAAAAACAAGTGTGAATCCCACTAGAAAAACTAGAAGCCTTGAATCTACTTGAGAGATTAAGTGTGTGCAGAAACTTGTTTGAGGATAACAACTATTACAATTGAAAGAAAAGGGGGAAATTGCCTAACCCTCATGAAATTTGAGGGCCGTAACAAAAAATAAATAAATAAAATTATATCCTAATAAAATAACACTTTACATATTAAGTCAAAAACGTGCCAAATCAGCTAATGAAATTTTTTTAAAATATTACAAGTTTATTATGATTGATTTAATACTAAAAAAAATTACTATCATTAAAAAAAACTAAAAAATATCAATTTTTCTCTTTGCACCGAGACACAATTTATTATAAATTAAAATAGTAAACTAATCATTTTATCATTCTCAATCAAAATCATTTAATTAGCTATTGTAGGCAAACTAATCTTTTCCATAAAATTCATTTATTATTATTATATTGATTGGGACAAATTAGCCCTATAACATTTTAGACGCACAATGAAATGATTTAAATAACCTTTAAAAGCAATTGTAGTTTAAAAGCTTTTTGGTATTTTAATACTTTGATTGTACACTAACTACATTACCTTAAAAAAAAAAAACTAACACCGAGAGCTTTTTATATTTCTTTTATAATTTTTTAGTTATAATCAATTTAAATGAGAGGCAATTATATCTCTTAAAAATATATAAATATAATTTAAAAAATAATAGGTGCTTGCTTATGCTACATAGACAACAACAAATGGGAGACACATATATTTTTTAAGCGAAATGTGTGGCATCTTTCAATGGTCAAACACAGCCTTTCAAAACGACGTTGGAAGTGTGCGTCGTCCTCTTCCCAATGATCAAGCGTGTGTGCACGGCAAAACAACGATTGGGCTCTTATTGATATTTTTTTCTTTTCCTCCTACTTTTTTCTCTCATAACCTTGTATTTTGCACTATCCCTTCCAAAGATTAAATGTGTCATGTTAGTTTTTATTTGTGTCAGTTTTAGTTATCATTTTTTTAATTGCTATTTGTTTCTTTTTTAATGTTTTTTTAAGTTAATTTTTTTAAAATTTTATTCCTTGTCATTTTATTTTATTTAGTTTTTTTTATCTAATTTGATCATCATCCTTTTGATTGCTATTTTTTTATCATTTTCTTGATTTACTTTATTTTTTAATGTAGTCCCTCAACATTTTATTTCATTTAATTTTTTATTCAATTTGGTCCTTTTTTTTTGCTATTTTTTTATCATTTTCTTGGTTTACTTTATTTTTCAATTTAGTCCCTCATTATTTCCTTTCATTTATTTTTTATTCCAGATTTGGTCTTCATTATTTTGATTATTATTTATTTTGTTTTTAAATTTTAGACGATTAGGAATTTTGCTTCGTGATTTTTTCATGTTTGTTTTTTATAGGGTAATTATGGTCTCATGATCTAGATTAAGAGTTTCAAAAATTAGCCCGATTTAATTTCAGTCTTTTTAAGTTCTTTTTAACTTTTTTTTTCAATTTCATCCTTCAGCATTAGGTTATTGGGTCTTAAGTTTCATGATTTGTTTTCTCTTTTTTTTTCCGTGGGGTTATCCTTATCTCATATTTCAGATCATGAGTTAGTCGAGCTATAACTCAAGTTGACTTGTGTTTTTTTTTTTCAGTTTTGCCTCTTATCATTTAATTTGCTTGAGAATTTACCTCCAATGTTATCCGAGTCTCAAAACCAGGTCGTGAATTTGGCACACTGACTTAAGTAAGGTTTTATTGTTCTTTTTAAAATTGATTATTTTTTATCAGATCGTT
>Ga0325404_1002201_pt1 | contig 20867 bp, 8 predicted proteins | sample PopdelMetagenome_18_FD_205664 | JGI IMG/M metagenome (GOLD analysis project Ga0325404, IMG submission 205664) | Populus deltoides microbial communities from Bellville, Georgia, United States - Xylem-Control-R1 | ecosystem: Host-associated > Plants > Phyllosphere > Stem > Wood/Secondary xylem... | reverse complement strand
GAATTATAAATGTGTTTTATTTATGTGGTGTGTTTTGAATATTAAGATCCTGGGAGGTTAAATACTTGTGTATTTTAGAGTTTTCAATAATTGGCATGAGAGTTTAGGTAGTACACATATCAAGAAAGCCAGAAAAACTTTTGCAGCAGCGAGAAGAAACGACGTAACAGCAACTTCTTTACACAGACGCAAATACAATATCGAAAACTCCCTCGTAACAGACCTCGACGACAGCAGTAGTAGCCCCTTCCACGACAGCAGTTTTTGATAAGTTCTAGCAGCACAAACGAGGCAGCAGACCTTCCAATACGAATCAGCGGTAGCCTTCTCCATCCGTGATAGCTGCAGCTCATGGCAGTATCAGTGAATCTCTCCAGCAACAGCAGTTAATTTGAACCACGAAGCAACAGCAACTCGTTTTGCAGTAGGTTTTCACACTTGCAGCTCTTCTCAAACTAAGTAGCACAGTTTAAACACACCAGCAGCTCAGAACAGCATCCGCCGCCGCCGGCAGCTTAAACAGCAGCTTCAACAGTAGCTTCCAAACGTACAACAGACCTTCCTTCAAGGCAGCAGCAACCTCAAATGTACCAGTTTTTAACCAACACTCCAGCCTCAAAAAAGGCAGCAAAGAATTGTAGAAAAACAGCAAATATTGGCAGCAATAAGGACATTTTACGGTAGTGGCAATTCCAACGCGAAAATAAATTCATGGCTTTCGATAATTTTGTTCAACCTGCCATTTCTTACTTCGATGGTCATTATAATTATTTGAGCACATTAATAGGGGCTTTTTTAAGATTGAAGGAGCATTGAAAATCTTTTCTCAATGAATAATTAAATCACCATCTAGATCAATAATGATGATGTGCTCAAGTGAAAGAATAATTTTTTCCAATCGATTGATTAATCTATCTTGGAAACCAATTTTTTAGAAAGAAACCTCCAAGGATAATTAGAAATCAATGAAAAAAAGTACAAAGGAACATCTAGGGCAAAGAAACAGTAGCTTCAAGCACTTTGTACGAAATTCAAATTTCTTAGAATAAATATGTGAGAGTCGGTTATGAATTATTTTTCATGAACAATGGTAATCATTAATAAGATGTAAATTTATAGTGATAAAAATAGAGGATATCACCATTATTGAGAAGATTTTTCGATCATTAGTGCTAAAATTCATTTTTATTGTGAGTTTAATAAATGAATCTAATGATATTAATGAATTGCAAAGTTCATGGCTAATTCATGAGCAATAATCAAATCGATAAAAAATGAAAGAGCAAGCTTTACGAGTTTTATTTAATAATCATTTTTCTACCTCGCAAAGAGATGGTCTAAGGAAGAGAAAGGAGAACAAGCAACAATAATTATAGATTCACGCGTTAGAAATTTACAGATAATCAGCCTTTCAATTTTAAAATAATAAAAAAAGGTTATGACAACAATCAATTAAGTTTTTACAAGCCAAAGACAATATCCAAATTGAAAAGTTGAATGCTTCACGTGTTATAGGGATGGAAATAACAAGTTAGAATGTCAAGGTAATTTGAATAAAAATGGTGGTGGAAAATCTAATTTCACATAAAATAAAGAAGAAGTATCTTTATTGATGGTTATATGAATGAGAAAAATCATTAAAATTTATGGCACTTAGACACTCCAGGAGCTTAGAAATTAGAACTTATGGATGCAAAAGACAGACTAAAAAAACAAGAATCTAATTTCACATAAAGTTGATTGGTGAAAAAAAGAGAAGAGCTAAGAAAGGAAGTTGAATGTAACTAAGAAGAGATAAGTTGTTTTTGGGTTGCTAAAAAATGAGCATAGTAGTCTTAAACTAGAGAAGAAAGCAGTATGAGATCAACATAAACAAGATGTTGAGTCACTTAATCATAAACGTAAATATTTCATGAATAAAATGGAGTAAATTCTAAATGGTTCAAAAGGATTCAAAATGTACATGCAAATATCTTGTTAGGAATTGAGATGCAGAAGAGGGAAGTTGAGAGTAATATTGATAAATAAAAAACGTGAAGAAATAGAAAAATATTTTAGGGATAAAGAGAAAGCATTTGATCTGGAAAAATAAAGAAAAAACAGAAAAAGAGTGGGAACAAGTTGTTTTAAAAAAGAAGAAACTTGATGCTGAGAAAATTGAGAATCCTATGGAAGATGCACCATAATTAGTAGATAATCAAAACCCACTTATAACATCATCACATAATGATTAACGATCAAAACGTGTTGGAAAATGACCTATAAAAATGAGTGATTATGAGGTAACTAAAATTGTTGTCGATCAATTTAGTGATCCACTTACTTATTTTTCTCTAATGTCATATTGTGCTCCTGTAACTTTTAAACATGGCATAAAAAAACAAAATGACTACCACCATTATTATGACCGCCGCATAAAAATTTTGATTAAAGAGCCAACAAAAACAATTAAAGATCAAAAGAAGATGGACCAAATTGGAATCATTATTATCATTAAAAAACAAAAACTCTAAAGAATAAAATTGAAAGCCATAAAAACTTTGACAAGAGCAAAAAATAAAAATAAGAAATTAAAAGTAAAAGGACCGAATCAAAAAATATTATCAATACAAATTAAAAGGCAAGGGTTAAATTGAAAAACAACAAAACTTTAATAAAAAGAAAAATTAAAAAAATATAGAAATCAAAACTAAAATGATCGAATCTGAAATATCGATAACAATGAGGATCATAGTATATTTATTGGGTTAGGATAGAGAAATGAAAAGGAAAAAAAAAGATCACGAGCGATAAACCAGCAACTTCTGGACACCATGTGCCACTCCAAATGGTAGAGGAGATGACGAGGAATAAAATAACACGGCTAAAGCTCATTTTTTACCATCTAAAGCTACTGCATGAACCACCTACAGTATGCGCCAAAAACTTTTTCAAATTAAAAATATTATTTTAACAGTCAATTAAATAACTACCATTGACCAAACTAACAATTAACACAAAAAATATGGTTGAAAGAACATAATACCCCTGGCCCCCAATGAATTAAATTTCTTGAATCTAAGAGTACATGCGTAATTTCAGTGTGTATAAAAAACGAAAATGTTGAAATACCCCTACCTGGTATGTTTTTACACTTAGAAGTATTTTGGTTATTTTACTGTTTATAAATATATTAAATCAACCAAAATGCCTTTAAATAAATCCATAAGGCCTAAAATACCACATAAAAAGACAAAAACACCTGTGAGTTAAAGTCAGGCAAATTTTATGTGAATGATAAAAAGTCACCACAATATAGTGATAAATAGAAAAATGTGAGGGAGACTACAGTAAATCACCCATTAATTTTATTATATTTGATATGTTATATGTTTTAAATTTTTCAACATTTGCATCCATGTATATATATATTGAGCTATTCAAACTACATTACTGCAGGAAAAAAGATGTTGAATATATTTACCCATGAAGTTAATGGGAAACTCATATATCACTTTCCTTAAATTCATAATTTAAATCCAGCTATGACATAGTTAATTGACATGATTGTTAAGGAATTATATTTTTAAATTTGACTTTTTAAGTTTAAATTTTGAAATTAAAATTAAAGAAAATTTATCAAATGTTTCTAAATATATTCTACCAATATAAAAATATCATCTAAGAAATATTTAATCTCAATTAATTCATAAAGTGAATTAAAATTACACATATTGGGGGGAGAAATCAATCAATAGCTTCTGTATTCACATCACAACTTACTATTCTTTCATTAAAACGAATCATATGGGCTTCCCTCATATGTAACATGCACTGGATATAACGAATTAGATCTGCGTGTAGAGTAATGAAAATGAAAGACATTATTGTTATTATTAAATTCATATACAGGGATTGATGAAACAAATTAAATTCACTTAATCCAGTGTTCAAGTTGTTTCCACAAATGTTGGAATATGATAAATATTAAAAAAATAATAATAACTTGGAGCATTCTTATCATAAAAAGCCGCTAGGCCCTTTCAGCACACAATTGCCAATTGGAAGCTTGATTGCATATATAATTAATTAATTAAGCTTGATTAGTGATGAGTAAAAACGCGTACATCATCACAAATTATAGATTATTGCGGTCCAATCATATCATGATTGGATGAGGTGTGCTTGTTTTTTTAAAAAAACATCACGTCCATGAATATCACTCGAATCTAATAAATATTATTAAGAGAGGGATAAAAAACGCAGAAGTAAGGCTAATACCAAAATCAAGACAATCAACTATGAGTGCTTTCCTCGATTTTTTTTTTTTTTTTGACGTTTGGGATATAAAATCGTGTAAATATGTTATCAGATTATCATCAAATTTAGAAGAAAGGGTCAATTTAACAGTTTTATCAACAGAAATTTTTGTTGGTACTTACGCTCATAATCCATTGGTAAGTATTTTACTGACAGGCTCACGGATGAAAACACTCCGTCGAAAAAACTCTCGTTTGTAATTTATGGTCTGTCGGTGACCTTGCAGGTAATAAATTTACTAATAAATTTACAAACGGACAAAGCCCGCCAAAAACATTACTCGCTTCATTTCATCAGTATTTCCCTCAGGAAGTTTGTCATATAATCGACAAAATACCATCTATAATTCTGTCAGAGATTTAACAATAGCTGTGACATTTGCAATAATTTTTTTCCAACTCTCTAGAATATACTGGCAGATATGGTCTGTCGGTAACCTCATCAATAATATTTTAAAATATTTTTTAAAAAATATATATTGAATAGAAATAGAAAAATAATTAAAATAAATTAAAATAATATAAAAATTAAATATTTATTACAACTATAAACATTTGTATGTTCAAATACAATAAATCTAAAACAAAGGCAACGCTGGAAGAGGAGGAGGAGGAGGTTGGTTGTCACTAGGACCGTGGAGCCAATAAAGAAAAGCACATTGATCATCCATATGTGATCTCATCTTCATTACCACTCGGCAAAGTTCTTCATAATACGCAATTATTCGTTCATATTTTTTATTAAGATGGGTCGTCTGATTCTATATTTGTTGGTCTAACATTGCCTCGAACTTGGAAGTTTGAGTGCTCGCAATCAAATGATCAAAACCCTATGGGTCATCCTCAAGTTCTCGGTCGTAATGTTAGAGAGTCTGTATATCTAATTCTATCGGACCCACTGGATGATCCTGCCTCTAACCATAAATCTAGATCGAGATCCGGATCAGTCGAAGGATCGTCCTCGTATCTCTCCTTCAAACAGCTATTATATGTATCCTGGAAAGAAAAAATAAATTCATCAAATTGAAGGAAATTATAAGTTCATAAAAAAATGGTTGAAAACCAACATACCATAAAGTGTTAAGTTCAACTATCCATGAACTGTTGCGCTCCTTTTTGGAGGTCACCACTCCACACATGCGTTTCAACAAAAAGCTCCATCGGACTTGGCTCGTGTCCAACAACTATAGCCTACAAGATAAAAATATTGTCAGTTAAATATATTTATAAAAAATAACAAATGAAAAAATGAAAGTAATAAAGAAAAATATTATCATCCGTTTTGCATGCGAAATGAATGGAACGGAGCCGTCGATGTGTGTGGTAATGAAACTGTGAACACGCTGGTGTTGGTTCTCCTTATCGAACTGTGACTGTCAAGTGAAACGTATGGACATCACAAGTTGAATGTAGTCTGCCCACACAGCCTCCGAGATATACAGTGGTCTGAAATCCTTCCAAACTGTCATGTCATTCCAAGTTGGAAGCTCACTTTCTCTAACATATTTTTTTTTTGCTTTCTTTTGCGCCTCGTACCAGAAATCACAAAACCTATATGTTACCAATAAATTATTTGTTAGTAATTGAAAAATAAAATTTTAATATTTGAAATGAGAAAAATTATCTTGATTTTGATCTTACCTAGTTGCAGTGTCATTCTCCTAAACCCTCCTCGCAACATTATCATTAGCTCTCTCTCATTCAAATTTTTCCTTGCAATAAAAATTTCTAAACGGAAAATTTCAGTAATTTCAATAAACTAACCAAATTAACATAATAAAAAATATTTAAGTTAATACTAACCTTAAACCTTGAAAACCATGCATCGACTTACGATTTCCATTCAGAATATTTAGAAACCTGACTCCATTAAAACAATGAATTTTCCATCGATGATTTAAAGGTCGATGTTATTGCTCTTGCAGCCTCAATGTTTGTAAACCTGAAATTGCATTCGTTAAATAAAATTAATTTTTTTAAAATTATTAAACATGTCATTGTGAAACCAAGTCAAACTTTCATGGAAAGGTCATCCTTCCACTAGGCTTTGTATTTGTGAGTAAATGGATCCCGTAGTGACCCTCCCTCAACATTACGGCACTGAACTCGATGACCTCGCATCATGAGTTGATACCTATACCTCAAGTGCTTGTTCTTGGTCGGTACCTAATGACATATGATCATCAGCATCTTTGCTAGAAGAACTAGTAGCAATCATGTCCTCACGACGTACAATAGACTTGCCCCTAGGCATTTACAAAAATTAAAGGGAAAATTAGAATAATTCAATTTAGCATAAAATTCTCATTTTCTAAGTGGTAGTATATTTAATCCTAAATTTACAAAAAATTAATCTAAATTAACAAAAATTCAAAATAATAATTAAAAATAATCCTACACGTTTAATTCAAATTGAACAACAAAATTGGAAACAATAACTAAAATTCTTCAAAATAATGAAAAAAATTATTTAAATACCAATTAAAATTCAACACAAAATTGAACAAGAATAATTACAAAAAAATGAAAAAAAAAGAAGAAAAAGGAATGAAAAAATCTTACCTTTATGGCATGCTTAGTGTCGGTTGAGAATTAAGAAAAAAAGAAAACAAAATAAATGAAAAGGGATTGTTAAAACACCCCAAGAAAAAATGAAAAATAAGGAGAAAAATAAAGAAAGACAACATACCTTAGGATGAGAAGAGAAGATGATGCTTGATTTCGACTCGGGTTGTGAACAAAAATAAGAGGATGAAAGAAGAATAATTAAGAAGATGAAGCCTCGTATGATATGCCTGTGGTCTTTATATTAGGTTTTACCGACAAACTTCGATGGAATATTAAATATTAAAAGTTTTAAAATTTTCATTGGTGATTTTGTCTGTGAAATCAAGTTTAGATTTTCAATTCGCATGAAAAATTTCAGAAACCCCTACAAATATTGCTAACGGCTTTTCATTCCATTGGTGATTCCATCAGTAAAAGAGTAAACGGTCAAAAAAGCATTAATTACCAGCACCTTGGAATTCTCATTCTCTTGGGGAACATGTACCACATTTGAAAGAGCATTAATTGTCATCGCATTGGAATTCTCATTTCATTGTTGATTTGGTTGGTAAAAAAAGCAGCTCCTTGAGAAGTGTACAGCACCTTAAGAAGTGAACAATTCTCATCTACACTTGAATATATCAATGGAAACATGTTATTGGTATATCCGTGTGTGCATAATTAACACGATGAACAATGTCAGGGAGAAGAAAATAGTTCTCATTGCCACTAGAATATATCAACGAACACATTCCATCGGTATTTTCATCGGTTTAAAACAGTGTTTGATGTCAGATTGTATCTATATTCCTTTTATATTCATTGTGCAAATACTTAAATTTACAGCTGCACGCACAACATAATAACATCAATTCACATCACAATAATAAAACACGTTGATTTTAACGCACAACATAAAGCTCAAAACATCATTCACTTAGCGTCAAAATAAAAAAAAAATATTATCGGTGATACAAAAATTTGAATTTTCTTCTATGTCATTAGACAAAGCAACTTGATATCGATCAACTAACTCATCAAGTTGAAAGACATCATCTCTCATAGTTAATCCATCATTCTCATCCTGAACAAACTCGACACGACCCATAGGTTTGGTTTTCACTATGGATAACCAATCAACTCTTAAATGATCCTTTTTAAAATAAAAGAGTGTATGTGTAATAAACTTGCTAGCATTGCTTGGCAAAAACAAAGACATTATCGACGTTGCAGAGTCTAGCCTTTAAATTAGTTTCAACCAAACCATGATGGAGATTTACTCTGATTTCTCTATTAATGGTGTCATACAAATAGCATTTAAATAAAAAAACTAAAATCTATTTGTTATGATATTTACAATTCAATTATCTTTTCTAACTTCCTATAATAGTCAACTTCTAATGCATTAAAAGTCGAACTCATAACACAAACCTTGATTCATTTATATCATATTCATAACCATTTTCCTATAAGGATTAGTATTGTCATCTACAACTCTATGCAAATTGCTAATACAAGAAGTTGACTTAACCATCCTCCCTACCATTGTATCATGAGGAACAAATGGTTATCCGTGTGTATACCAACACAGGTATTTTTCAATTAACCTTTTTTTGTAGAATATGCATTGTTACAACATCTGAATTGATAATTTTTTTTATTCTTACACCTCTTGCATGGACATCTAATACCACCTCCACTAAAATTTCTCAAATTAGATATTGTATAATTAATAAAACCCTGAATTTCATTACAATAATTCATCTTTTGCAACTCTTATGGTGAATCTTGGTACATCTATGAACGATTATTCATTATTTATATCAAACCTATTTAAATAATGATGACAACATGTATTAGTCAACTACGTTAACTAAATAAATTTTCAAAAATATTGGTTTAACTCATTCTTATTCAATCTATTTTAATAGTTCTCTTAATTCAATATCAATTATCTAACTACATAAATTCAAATTTCTACATATTTACCGAAAATTACAACTCAGCAATAAAATTGATAAAATATAAAATAAACCCGTTAAATAAGTTATTATTTATTTCATCAAAAACACCGAAGTAAAAAATTTGACTTAAGTTTCATCAATTTACAAACAAATATAATTTTACAAAATATAAAACAAATCATAACATGTACAAATCATAAATGCATATAATAAAATTGTATGAGAAAAAACTATAAAATAAATAAACACCCAAACAAAATATATATACTACAAAAATATGCAAAAAAAATAACATTTAAAAATTATGTTCAAATAAAAAAAAGGTAGATTATCTTACTTAAGATGGAGAATCCTCAATAAAATTTGAATAAGAACACGGAAGCTGACAAATTGAGTGTTATGGTAGCCGGATTTGTTGTAGAATGTTGAATTGTGTTAAGTTTGAGGGGAGGAGGGGGTGGCTGTTTTTTGCAGAAAAAAATGCATAAGAAAAAAGGAGAAATTGAGGAGGGGAGAGGAGGGGAGATCGCTAAGTCATAAATTAAATATTACCGATGGATTTACCAAAGAAATTATTTCACCAAGTATTCCATTGGGCATTCTATCGGTAAAAAGTATCACGACACCATATGATTTATCTTTTTGAGTCCCACTGTAATACCTTCTATAATTCTATCATTATATACCTACAGATTATTTACATCGATATATTTGCGGACGAACTTTACCGTCGGGTTAATTATGTCGGTAAAGTCATGGGTAAAAGTTACATGTCATCGTATTTTTGTGGTTTTTTTAATCTTTCTTTTCTCACTGTAATTCCCTTGGTGTTTACCGACAAATATCGATGGAAAAGTCTGTAGGTAAAATTCACCGCAATCTATACATAGTTTTTAGTTTGACAATTAACCATATATTATTTCAAATTTCATTTAACACTAGTGTTCTATCAGATGCTTCTAAGATTAATGGAGAAGTAATTTGATATTTACCTAGCTAAAATTAATCACATTTTCTGCATGAAAAACCATAACGATACTGAAGTGGGGCTAGCATGGGTTCCGCCTCCACTTGATCACCGGCGGCAGATGGTTTTATCCCCACCATTTGTACCACAAAATGCGTGTCAAGTATGTCATAACACACTAGCTTTTGTATTGATATTAAACATATAGAATTATTTGGTTATGTATGAATTAAAAAAATAAGTTTGTATTGAAAAGAAAAGGAAAAAAAAACCCAAAACGTCAACGTTATTGATCGAAACAAGCACTAGATATGCAATGGGCTGAACAATTAATTAGAGAAATAAAATCATGAAAGACAAGCAAAAGGAGAGAGGAAAAAGAAAAGTAAATTCATCCCATTCTGAAGAATAAGTTAAAATCTGAAATAACAAATTGTGAATTGATAGGTCACACAAGTTGAATAATGTTTGAATAATTGTGAACATAGTTCTTGTCCTAGTTGCCAACTCGATAAGGATCATAGGTCTTCCCGTTGGTAGTTCAATCCTAAATCAATGATTGAACGAATTAGTCAAAATAAATGGAGGAAAATTTTATTTGAATCACTTAATCATTTTAAGTTGTATGTAACTTTACCAACAAAAAAAAAAGTAATGCGTACATTAAAGAAATAAGATACATTATTTTCTGACTTTGCGCAGAAAATATCTTTTCATTATTTTCTTGCTTCTTTTGTGGGATTTTCTCCGAGAAATGATGCTTGGACTAATAATTCAAAGGATTGGATTTATTCGAGGTTTCATTGGATCAACTGAGTTGAAGTTAGTTCAATCCATGTGTTAATCAAGGCTTACGAGTTAAGGTCATCCGAGTTTCGGACTAAATTGAACAAGACTAATTTTGAAATCATAGTTGATTTAGCAAGGCAAGGTTAATACCGTAGGTATGTAATCGATAGAAACACCATATCTCACAGGAAAATTAATTAAAATCTTCAATCATAAAAACCACGGAAGCCATGGCATACCGCTATGAAAAAGAAAGCAGCACATTAATTTCAATAGCATACGACAAGGTCCAGGAACAGCAGCTTCATATATTAATCTGCAGTTCTTTTAGATATCTTGTCAAGAAGCTACAAAAGACAAATGCAACTATGTAGTCAAGTGTTGGATTCACTTGCCGCTTTCAAAACTTATTTCTTACTTGAGGATTGTAAATGAGCAACTAACTTGAGCTATTTTCTCATGGAATACACAAAAGGTGAAGTGATGAGCTGCAGAGAGACACAGAAACTTGAAACTCTTTTTTTTTTTTTTCCACTCGTATTTACACCAGTTGAAACATGTCATGACATATATAAATAAGGGACACGATATTTGACACTCGACTGTTAAATTAAAAAAAAAAAAAAAAAAAAAGACCGACACGCAAGAGACAGACTAAAGACAACATGATCATATGGTGGATCAAGGATTAAGATTTGCAACCCCATCGCGGAGAAGTCTTCTCTCATTTTTTTCCTTTTTTTTTTTGGATCCAGACTAGACATCTAGTACGTAGTTCTGTACACCTAGTACAGTGGGCTTATAATGGGAACGCCTGGGCCGCAGTTTAACTGTCAATGGATTTGCCATCTCACAGGACAGACCCAGTACTTCTGATAGGTCAACTTTATTTCCATCGCACGGCAGCCATTCATACTCGTGTAGTAGTGACGCAACCCAAAAGGTCACCGTAGTTAAGCCCAATGTCTTTCCCGGGCAGGTTCGCCTACCGGAACCAAACGGAGCAAGCCTTAGATCCGACCCAAGAACAGAAAACTCCAGCTCACCCTTCTTAGTCACGAATCTCTCAGGCATAAATTCAAGCGGGTCCTCCCAAGAATCTGGGTCCCTTGAAATGGCCCACATGTTAACCATTGCTGTGGTCCCTTTAGGCACGTGATACCCATCTATGGTTGTATCAGTGATGGCAAGCCTGGCCCACGAGAGAAGTGGGCCAGGTGGGTGTAGCCTCAACACTTCCTTCACTGCTGCCTGGAGATACACCATTGCCGTGATATCAGATTCAGCTACGGCCCTTGATCTTCCAACAACTTTGTCAAGCTCATCATGGACCTTTGATAAAACATCAGGATGAAGTACCATTCTAGCTAGAATCCACTCCATCAAAACTGCCACCGTATCAGTCCCTCTGAAAATCATTTCCTACGCGTAAAGAAAGTGAAACAAGGCAATATTCAGTCAGTACAATAACTTGCTACAAAACAGAAATAGCAGAATAATTGCTTGTCGTCGAAATAAATTATATGTGTGCACATCCTCTAGCACACATAACAATAGCAAGTTACATGTTTGGACCAAAAATAGTGTATTAAGATTCACGTGTGATGTACATATATACGTTTGTCTGCTTGCTTACCCAAAGGACGGCAATCATATCGGAGTCCGATAATTTATCGTGGCCTTGAAGAGACAGCAAAACATCAACGAAATCCGGGGTTTCATTTCCAGCTTGAGCTCTATGCTCAGCCAGGATTCGGCTGACAAACCGGTTTACTTTTGGCACGAGATTTGAGCATCTGAATCGGATTTTTTGAGGGTCAAATTCTGCCAGCCAAGGAAGGTGGTCGGTCCAGTTAAGTGTACCCAATAAATCGTACCCTTCATCAACTAGAGCTCTCAGTTCTTCAACTTCACTATTACATGAATCCAATTCATACTCGCGTCCAAAAACTGAGCACATCATGTTATTAAGTGAAGCTCTCTTGAGTATCCCACGAACGGTGAAACTACTCCCTTCACGGTCATTGAACATGGACACCATTTCAGAAGCAATTCGGCGTCTTTGAGACGCCGCAGTTTTGATTTGTTTGGGGCAGAAAAGGTGTGTAGAAGCTATTTTTCTCAGGTTTCGCCAGTAAACACCATAAGGAGCGAACCCAATTGCTCTATTGAACATTAGGCTATAGGCAGATTCTTTAACTGGACGATCTGCAAACACCGAACTGTTCAGTATTTCTTTAGCCACATCAGGATTGCATGTCACGATAACACGAGTATCACCAAGGCTAAACGCCATGAGCCTCCTGGCTTTGCATGCATCTGCAGCCGCTGCAATCTTGTGATGTGCTAAGGAGGTCATAAGCCTCATGCCGCCTATAAGAGGCAATCCCCTGGGACCTGGAATTGGCTTAGAAATTGTGAAGGAAGTGTTTTTGAGTTTGTATTTGCCCCAAGCAGGACCACCAGGGTATGCCCAGTAAATAAGGGTAGTGGCTATCCAAGCTAAACCCATGATCAAAAGCGACCATGCAATATTTTCTTGTGTAAAGACTCTGCATTTGGAGGCCAAAGCAAAGATCCAGAAGCTATCTATGTCTGTTCTCATGGCAGACTAGCTCAATTAGGAGTTTTGAAGATTGGGGAGAGGATAAAGAAATCAACACAGGGTTAATTGTCTGTTGCCCACACTCAGAATTTAAGGAGAGTGGCTTGTTATTTTTAGGGACTGAATGAGAATGCTTGGATGGTGTCTATATATACATACATTCATACAGACAGCGAGAGGGACAAGAATCTCGCGGTGATGGCAACGAAGATACATTTAATCGGAAGATCTACCTTTTATCTTAATATTTTTTTCTTAAAATCCTTATACCCGTCTTTCTGTATTAGACGTGGATCTTTATACCTGCTTCCATTTTAAATGTTCAAAAATTATTTCTAGACTTCAAATAATAATTTATAATTTTTAAGTAGAGTTGATTATTTAATATAAAATAAATTAAAAATATTTTTTAAATCATTAATTTTTTTCTAAAACTTATCATTTGAGAAATTATACCTGTACTAAGAAAAATTAAAATTAATATACCATACTCTATCTGCGGATATTTAACATTCGTTTACATTTTTAAGCGTGTTTATTTTTTTATTTTAAAAATATATTTTTTTAAATTAATAATATTTTAGTATTTTTATATTATTTTAATACGTTATTATCAAAATTAAATTTTAAAAAATAAAAAATATATTATTTTAAATTATTTTTAAATTAAAAAATATTTTAAAAAATATCAGCAACTACAGTATCAAATGGTTCTAATTCTGTCGGTACAAATCTTCATCTCTATTCTAGGATGCCGAAAATCCTCTGAACGGACCTGCGGTGCCATGACATCAATGGAAACAAGAGCATACAAAAAGCTTCGTCCAACGGCTAAGTGTTAGCATTTGAATTTATAGTTAGGAAAATTACGCAGCTTGAGCCGCCACGATTGCATCACCATACGGGTAACCCTCTTCCCTGAGGCGCGTGACACGCACACTCAAGTTTGGTTGGATGTTCTCCTATTTTGCTGATGTTCTGCGTCAGGAGACCTGCCGTATATGTTCGCCAATCAAAGTGCTGCTACTTTCAATAAATTATGAATTAACAACATTTTTGAAATTGCTCTACGATGTTTCTAAAAAATTTAATTTTTTTAATATATTTTTATATTATTTTGATTTACTAAAATTACAAATATTTTTAAATAAAATAAAAATATATTATTTTAATATATTTTTAAATAAAAAAATTTTAAAAATCAACACTACTATATCCTTAAATATCTTCTTCGATAACTTTTGGTATAATGTTAAAGTATTGTTGTGTTAAAATTTAAATTTTTTTTCTTAAATTATTTTATTTTATTTTATTTTATTATTTTAATAAATTAATATCAAAAATAAATTTTAAAATATAAAAAATATATATATTTTTAAATAAACTATAATTTAAAAAATAATTTCTATCACTTAATCATGTTTGGCATCGGTAATTAAAATTTAATAGAGGATTTTTAATAGAATTTATAAGAAAATATTAACTAGATATTAATATATTTTAATTAATTAAATATTTTTAAATTTATAATTAAATCAAAATATATTTTGAACCATATAAACAAGCTATTCTATTATGTAATAAAAAATATTATTTTAATTAAGCATAATAAAAAATAATAATGAATATCTATGGATTAGATATTACAATATTTATTTTTAAATCCAATCTTAAATTTTTCTATTCCGAGCTGAACATGATCATAGGTGAACCAAACCCGACCCAATTAATTTTCAAGTATTCATTAGTTTTTTTTATTAATATGAATATTAAAATCAATTTATATATATCTTAATTAATTCTATAAATCTTAATTTATTCTATAAGCCTTGAATTTAACTCTCATATCTTAACTAATTTTATAAACACTAAAATTAACAAATATATAAAATTTTCCAATGACCGGTAAAACTCAAACTCATTATCATTATCATTAGAAAGTAAAATCTGACCAATTATGCTAAATTCATGTTGGTATCCATTGGTTTTCATTGTTCATCGGGTGGGTATCTATTATTCATATCCGAACTCGAACCCAAAACCATTGCTTTATATGCTCTCCAGAGAGAAACACCACCTATAAGTCCATCATCCACCGTCGGATTGATCTGGTTTTTTTATATGTTGCGCGCCGTAATATGATCTACAAACTGACCGTTCGGATTTTGATTAACTTCTTCCGTTTGAGACTTTTTGGGATTGCAATATTTCTGGAAAAACTGTGTTCGGGGCAGACAAAGTCGCTGGCCTATTCAGCTTCTGTTCACCATTGGATCTGCTCTAATTTTAGTGGGGATGTTCACCCAAGTCTCCTCTTCACTCTGAACGGTGGAGATCGTATTTGGAACCATTTTGCACAGGTTGGAATTCTGGGTTCATTTTTTGCCGTGGCTATTTTAAATTTTTAACCGCTGGATTAGGCTGGTTTTTTTATATGTTAGACGTAACTTGATTGGCACGAACTTGACCGTCGGGATTTATTTGGTTTTTCTTTATTTGTTAGTTTTGCTTGCTTCGTAATTTGGTGGTTTGGGATAAAGAAAGAGAAAGGAAGTGTGAACCGTGAGTCTGTGTGATGGGGAAGATTAAGCACACACCACATTTTTAAAAGTAAAAAATACATGCTTTTTAATAAAAAATGCGATAGCTTTTTACCACACCTCACACCCAAACACCATGTAAGTTAGGAACTCTAATTTTTCTTCAAATATATAAATGGATATAAATGTAATTTTCTTAAATTTTAAAGTCATGTCTATTATGATTACCTGTCGGGTAAGCAATATTCATATTTTACCTGTACCTCCATCCTTTTACTTTACTTTGGGTATTAGCCGAAACAGAACAGGCAATATATATATATATCATTTTACATTTTTTTATTTATCATTATTTTTCTTCTTCTTATCTTTATTTTTTTATATAATTTTTTTAGTTTTTCCTTTCTTTTTTTCTTGATATCTTTTTTGAAAAAAATTTATTAGTTTTTATTCTTTACATTTTATATATTTATCATTCTATATATTTGTTTTATCTTTATTTTTTTATAATTTTTTCTTTTTTTTCTTTATATGCAAAATGAAATTGTGTTACACTATGATAATTGCATTATTGTTTTTTTTTACTATGTTAAAAATTATCTTGTAATCTTATATGTTGTTATTAACATATATAATTTTTAATTTATTTTATTATAGGTAAGTATTAATTTTTTTATTCACATTTATATTTTATGCCTCTATGTCAAAAAAAAAAACATGTTAATAATACTTACATGTTTTTGTATGTAAAAACAAATTATTTAATCTACTATCAGACGAATCGAATAAACATTTTAATATTTTTTTGTAAATTTATTGGCATAAATAATTCTTGATTTATTAATTAAATGCATGTGAATAATTTTTAATTTATAATTAAGATTTAAAAAAAACATGTTGAAAAAACCTATATATTTATTTATTTATCCAAAATAAAAATTTATCTTACACATGAGGAAGTAGTATCATCTAAACATGTAGGCATTCCCTGGGATGTTGGAAAATGTAAGTTTCATGATCTCCGAACCCTTAAATGAGAATTTTAACTCGAAATCTTTACAATATAGTTATAACACATATTAAATAAATAATATTAGAATTTAAGCTGGAAACATCACATTAAGTATAAAGTTAAATGGTGTGGTATTTTTACTATACACGAATTTATTGTTTACTCTTTTATATTTTACTGAGGATTATAGTAATATTATTATTTTTGAAAATTTTCAATTTAATTTTTAAATGTTTTTAGCACAATTTAGCTAATTTAATTCGAGCTTAATTGTATTTTTTTTTATTTAGATTGAATTGAAAGACACGGGACTAAAGTGTAAAAGACAGGTAACATAGAATGTACAAATTTATTTGTGAAGTACTACTATTATGTATGTTAGATAACGTGTCATTTGATAAGGCAGACTAAGTGTCATTTTTTTTCATTGAGCTAGGGCAAATTATCTTTAAAAAAAAAAGGACTGCAAGACTGGGCCCGACTTTCCAGACCCGCGCATGGGCTTGTTAGTCGTGGGCTTGGCATTAGGCCTGACCTCATTCTTTTCTTCTTTTTTTTTATAGTTTTATTTTTTTTAATTTTGAACTTTTTTAATATTTTTCTAAAATAATTTTTATGTTTGTATTTTACTTCAATATTTTTTTTTTTGCTTATTTATCTGTTTTTACATAGGTATTAATTTTTAGTTATATTAGATTTGTTAAATTTTTGAAAAGATTAGTATGATTCATTTGTAATTTAAATATATTTTATATATATATTAAATTTATTTTTAGAAATAAAAAATATTTATTTTTATGATATTTTTAATATATGCAGCAAATGTTTTTACTTTTTATTTTATCCAATAAATCTTATGTATGTGTCGATTTCTATTTGAAATTGAATTTAATAAACAAATTCATTAAACATAATCAGTTAAATTACCCACATTACAATATTAAATATCTTCATCTATATTTGTTTATCAATTTTTTCTATTTTTTCTAAAAAAAAATAACAAACTAAAAATGATTTTGTTGGGGTGTTTTTTTTATCTTTTTTATTATTATTGAAATTGACTCTTTTTTTTGCCTATTTTTTTTCCTCATATTCTAAAAAAATAGTTTCAAAGAAAAGTTTTGTTATTAAACTTTATAAAGTCCATTAACATATTCATAGTTTTGACTGATTGACCTGATTCGCATGTTTGATGAATTTAACTTTTTTTTCTTTTTAACATCTCAATATTAAATAAAAAATTACAATCCTACTGGAGTTTGATGTTTAATTTTATAATCGTCTATTTATATATGTTATTATATAGTTAAATAAAAAATAGTTTTGGAAACAAACGTTAATCTCGCTAGAGTCTATAATTCCGTTCATAGATTTGACGTATTAGCCCGAGTTATCCAGTTCATAGGTTTGATGAGTTCACCCACTAGATGGATATACTTTTTTGATTTATCTCTTTTAATTGTTCTTGATAGTTATTTCTTGATTTTATTCTTCAATATTGACTTTATAGGAAAATAAACTGCTTGACCATATATTTTATCATATAATGATAAAAATAGTTTATAAAAAATTAATAATACCTTTTCAGTTTGGTCATTTTTCTTTTCATTTCATATTTGTTTTCTTTTTCTTTTTGTCAAGTTCTTATGGTTTTTAATTTTATCATGCAAATCAAGTTTATGGTTTTTGTTATTTTAATTATAATAATAATGGTAATTATATTAGTTGTAATATTAATAACAACAATAATGATGATGATGATGATAATTATACTAATAATATTACTAATAATAGTACTAATAGTGATAATAATGTTAATAATATTGGTAATAATAATAGTTTATTATAATAGTTATAATGATGGTGTTAGTGATAATTGTGATAATAATAGTAATGATTGTGATGATAATAATGATAATAATCAAAATAATATTAACAACAACAACAATAATAGTAATAGTTATGATGAAATCAATAATAATAGTGATAATACTTGTAGTAATGATAATGTTTTTTTTTTTCATGACAATAATAATTGTGATAAAATTTTTAATAATAGTAATGATTGTGATAGTAGTGATAATACTACTGTTAATAGTAATGCTAGTTGTAGTCGTAATGGTGATAGTAATAACAATAACTAGATAATAATAATAATAATAATAATGATAATAATAATAATGGTGATAATAATAATTTATTAAGAGGTATTACTATGACTACGACTACTACTACTACTAATAATAATATGACTTATGAGTTTGTTAAGGTAACTTAAATTGTCCCGATTTATTGGGCCTGGTGAGCTGTTTTTCTTCTTCTAATTGAACATGACTTTTTTTCTCATCAATTCCATTCGTATACAGTAAAAAATAGTTTCAGAAAAAAAACAATATTAGTAAACTTTATAAAATCCATGAATGTGTTGATCAGGTTTGGCTAGTTGATATGATTCATAAATTTGACAAGTTTAATGTTTTTTTTATAATCTTAGTTTTTATTTCAATTTAGCAATCATCTATTTTTATTTTTATCATGTAGTTAAAGATAGTTTGAAAAACAAAATAAATTATAATCCAGCTAGAGTCCATAACTTAATTCACAGGTTTGATGAGTTTACCCACTGGACGAATATGATTTTTTTGTTTTTGGTCCCTTTATTTTTAAATTTTTTCCTTCAATATTAGATTGGATGGGAAATAAACTGTATGATTTATTTTTTATTGTTTTCTATAGGATTATCATTGTCTCAAATAAATGTTTATTTTTAGGTTGATACTCAATTTTGTAAGCATATATTTTTATTATATAATTAAAAAAATAGTTTATAAAAAAATTATTAAACTTAATATAGTCCATAACACATTTCGTTGGGGATTAAGACCAATCCAATCTTTTATTGTCTCAATATTTTTTTTAAAAAAAGTTGTCATCTTGAAGTTTTGTTAAAATTTAGATCGTGTTTTTACCAATCATCAAGATTATATTTAAACCAATTAAATTATTTATTTTAATTTGAGCTAAATTTTACATAATTTAGATAAAAATTCAAGATAGATAAAGAATTAGTCATGAGGTCTCAAGATTTATCCATAAAACCAGCTTTAACAACACAGAAAAAAAAAACTCTTCGGAAGTTTTTTTTATTTATTATTATTATTAAAAAAAGGGCTTTGTAAAACAGCTGTGAGGTGAGCTGCATCGGTTGGTTCCTAAAGCGTGTGGTTAAGGTAGCTAAGCTGCGCGTAGTCAATGGAACATCACATCAGGACAGTTTCACATGACAGTAAATTTCAGGTTTGAGGGAGTAACACGTGGGAGTCGTATGGCTTTATGTTGTCGGATCCCATGTAGAGGGTGCACATGAGAGCCATTCACTTATTCTCTCACACGGCATGTTTGAGAAAGCAGAGTATGGCAAGGGTCTTTAATAACACTCCATCGCTATTGAACGGCCACGATTACGTCGTGATGGTGACAACTCGACTTACCCGCATACCAAAGCTTCTGTTGTCTTGTAATTAATACGGATCGTTTCACGTGGCGTTTCCTCATGGTTATATTTTTGTTGACGGTACATAGAATCATGGACGCCTTTTTTATATGTATTTCCTATTATACCCTTCCGATTTTTTTTATTTATATTGTAGCGGAGACATAAATAACAAATTATTTTTCATTCCGTCCCACGGGCAATTATAAAATTTTTATGATGGACAATAAGTAAGTATTAGTAGTTATTTATTAGGTTTATTTTAAAGAAGATACAAAGAGAAAATTAATTTTATAATTCATTAAAAAATATATTTTCATTCCAGTTTTTTCTTTAAAGTAAGTTATAAAATAATTAATAAAATTTTATTTGAGCATCATAAAATCGGGGCATAAAAAAACTGACATGATCTATTTGATTGATTTAATTGTTTAATGGTTATAATAAAATTAAATTAAATTATAAAATTAAATTTTATATTATAATTCTAAAAACCTATATAAGAATTTATTTTATCTATCAACTAATTTATATAGATAAGATTTATTAATTTAATGAAATTAATTTAGATTCTATTTTTTATTTAACAGGAATTCCATCTTATGATAGTATGATTTGAGGATCAAAATTTATTGAATATATATATATATAT
>Ga0325404_1002197_pt1 | contig 20900 bp, 16 predicted proteins | sample PopdelMetagenome_18_FD_205664 | JGI IMG/M metagenome (GOLD analysis project Ga0325404, IMG submission 205664) | Populus deltoides microbial communities from Bellville, Georgia, United States - Xylem-Control-R1 | ecosystem: Host-associated > Plants > Phyllosphere > Stem > Wood/Secondary xylem... | reverse complement strand
CAGGTAGAGCACATACCCTAGGCTGGCATGTAAAATAACAAGCAAAGCGGGTGCGGGTCTGGGAGGCCGGACTCACTTGCCCAACCTCTTTTTTTCTTTTTATAATGTACAGATGAAGCATCGCCATTCATATAAAAGAAAAATATTTAAAATGTTGCTTGCCAACCTAGTTTTCGTCCACCGGAGCGGTGGTTGAATTGGGTGATTTTGGCCTATAAAAACTTTTTTAGTCTATAAACACCTGATAAAAAGTTAGAATCTCTAAAAATTATTTTTTTAAAAATAAAAAATCCTTTAAATTAATTAAAAAACACAAAATCAAACAAAAAAAATATTTTCTCAACTCTAATATACTTTTTTTCTGACAATATAAAAGTTGAAAAAAAATACCTTATTGAAACTCCTCTAAAATCTATTTACACTAAAAATAATTGTCTTTTTTTTCAAACATAAAAATTAAAAAATAAATAAAATAAATTTTTTAATAAAAACTAAAATTTTAATAACTGAAGAAACCATCTTTCCCTATCAATCATCGTATAATGATTTTCAATTATTACTTTTCTTTTGATATATAAGAAATATATTTTTTCTATCTCAAAGATATTATCACATTCTACTTTTAATGCAAAAAATTTAAAAATTACGATTAATTATAAATTAAGTTATCTGTTTTTAAATTACTTCATACTAGTGGGAAAAGAGAAAAAAATAAAGGGAAAGAATTAAAGTAAGTTATAATTTAAAACACAATATTAAAATTAAGATGGTATTTTAAGCAGTGGCAGTGATTATTTTTAAATTTTTTTTATTAAAAATATATTAAAATAATATATATATATATATATATATATTATTTTTAAATTTTTTTATAACAATACATTAAAATAATTTTAAATTATATAAGAAATTCAAATTAAAATAAAAAATTCCGAAAATTAAAATAAAAAACAAAAACAAACGCCCTTTCAAATAGTTGACTTTTTTCTTGGAATGAAAAATAGTTTTCGTACGGTGGGAGTAACTTCCAAGACCAAATGCAAGCTACCAATGCAATCTGAAGTCTGAACACAAGAAGAAACGTACAAATCACTCTCGATGCTCCGCAGCAGGCAAATTCATCTAAACTCCAATTCTATAAAATTCGAAACAGATCATCCCCTCAATTTCCGTGTCTGCTATGGCCGATCCCACCACCACCCGAATAGTCCTTGAACCATCATTCACCTTCGACCTCACCATTCACTCTCACAGTTCCATAAAATCCATTGCAATTTCACCATTCTCAACGAATTCTCAATGTTTCATTTACCTAGGCACTTCATCTGGTTCCCTTCTCCTGCTTTCCACATACCCAGAAAACCCAAATGACAAAACCCCCACCAAAGACCCGAAATCGACACTGGATTTTGATGTTTCGTTTCGAGACGTTTCGTTGTTAAAATCAGTTTCTTTTGGTGACTCGCCGTTAGACACGGTTCTCTTGCTTGATGAGATTGGAAAGGTTGTTGTTCTCTGTGATGGTTTTTTGTTTTTGACGGATTCGGGTTTGGTTCAACCCGTTAAGAAACTGGGGTTTTTGAAAGGGGTTTCTTTCATCACTAAGAGAATTAAGAGTAGTGAATTGGAGTGTAGTGATTTATTCAGTGATAGTAGTTTGGAGGGTTCAAGTGCAAGTTCTCGAATTTTGAGCAGATTAGGAGGCGGGGTTAGAGCTAATGGGGTTAAAGGTAAAGATTTTGGGCAAAAAAGTGAGGGTGATTATGTTTTTGCTGCTGTGATTGGGACAAAAATGACTTTAATAGAGCTTAGAGTTGGTAAGAATGACAAGGAGGTTGATTTTACGGTTTTGAAAGAAATGCAGTGTATTGATGGGGTTAAGACAATAGTGTGGATCAATGATTCCATAATTGTTGGCACGGTTAATGGGTATAGTTTGTTTTCGTGTGTTACAGGCCAAAGTGGGGTGATTTTTACAATGCCTGACGGGTCTAGTTTGCCATTGCTTAAGTTGTTGCGGAAAGAAAAGAAGGTGTTGTTGTTGGTGGATAATGTTGGGATTGTTGTTGATGCCCATGGGCAGCCAGTTGGAGGGAGTTTGGTATTTCGTAAGGGTCCAGATTCTGTTGGGGAGTTGGCTTCTTATGTAGTGGTAGTGAGGGACGGAAAGATGGAGTTGTATCATAAGAAATCAGGTAGCCTTGTACAGACTGTTAGTTTTGGCAGTGAAGGAGTTGGGCCATGTATTGTTGCAGACGAGGAAAGTGGGAATGGGACACTTGTTGCTGTTGCAACGCCCACCAAGGTGTGAGAAATGGTTACCTCTTAGATTATATTATTTCACTGCACCTTTATTGATCTTTAGGCATGAATATTAGTTTTATGCATGGGGCTCCTTGGGTCTCTGGGTGGTTTACTGTTAATTATACAAGCTAAATTATGAACAGTTAGTCACTGTGCTGTGTTAAGCTGAGTTTCCGAGTGAAATATTTTTCTGATCATTTGGACCTTGAGCCAGAAACTCAGAAAGTATCTTCAAAAGTAACTCCGAGGCTTTCTTTTCTTTTAAACTTTGTTGCTTGCATACCTAGTCATTTTTAAAATGCAAGTTGTTTAGATTTTAATCTGATCATTAAGAGATTTATGGAATTAGTGGCACAAAATACTTGTTTAAGATTTTGTGTCCTGGTTAGGAACATCCCATATGCTTCTGGATGCAGGTTTATTTAAGAAGATATTTGATAGTTTTTCTGCTTCATCTTGATTATTGCCAGGTTATTTGCTACCGGAGAGTACCTACTGAAGAACAAATCAAAGATTTACTGAGAAAGAAAAATTTTAAGGAAGCAATCTCCATGGTGGAGGAGCTTGAGAGCAATGGTGAAATGTCTAATGAAATGCTATCCTTTGTTCATGCTCAAGTGGGGTTCCTGCTGCTTTTTGACTTGCATTTTGAGGAAGCTGTTAATCACTTTCTACAATCCGAGACAATGCAACCTTCTGAAGTGTTTCCATTTATAATGCGAGATCCAAATCGCTGGTCGCTGCTGGTATGTGCTTACTGTCTCATTTTTCCAGACCCATTCCCTCGTCAGTAATTTTGATTTGATAAGGGATGGAACATCTGCTTCCCTTTAATTCCATAAACTTCACTGGCCCCAATATTCTAAAGGATTGATCATTTATCTGTCATTTGATATTTCTTCATTTCTTTTTGCATACTATGCATATTACAGATGCCAAAATCCTGACTTTCTTCTTATTCCTTTCCACCCTTGTTTATGTGAGTTGCCACTAGCAAAAAAAGAATATCGATTGTAACATGTGTATTCTTGGTAACCATGCCTCCTTCTGTAGTTCAATGAATTTGAATTAAGGAACCACATACACACAATCTATATAACAGAAGAATTAGTATTCTAAATGAAAAAAAGGATTGAAAGTGGGATCTTGAAAAGGGGCGATTGTTTGTTTGCATCTGTGTAGTTATACACTTGTTGGTTAGTTGGTGATTGAGTATACCTGGTCAGGGTGGTGACCTGTATTGAATGTGTTTGGCATTGGTTGAAAGATGGAATGGGATAAAAAATGCTACCACTTGATTGTGCAGTTAAATGGATGAGCAATAGTTTCTAAAACTCTGTATATTATGTGTTTATGCCCTGTTTTATCGTGTTTTTGTTGGAGTAGAGTACATTAAGCTTATATTGAAGTGCTCTGCATTTTTGTCATCATAGTGTTGAACTTATCCTTTCAGATTCCTAGGAACCGATATTGGGGTTTGCACCCCCCCCCTGCTCCTCTTGAAGATGTTGTTGATGATGGGTTGATGGCTATCCAAAGAGCTATTTTCCTTAAAAAAGCAGGTGTGGATACTACAGTCAATGAAAATTTTCTCTTGAATCCACCAACTAGAGCTGATTTACTTGAGTTGGCAATAAAAAATATGAGCAGGTGGCTACGACTTTGCTTTGAGTTGTTGCATGCTATATCTTTTCCATTCTGTCATTAGCTTGTAACTTACAGTTTCTGTTCTCTCCTATTGATTATAAAGATATCTTGAGGTTTCTCGTGAAAAAGAATTGACTTCTTCAGTAAGAGAGGGAGTTGACACACTTCTATTGTACCTCTATAGAGCCCTAAACTGTGTCAATGATATGGAAAAGCTTGCATCTTCTGGAAACAGCTGTCTTGTGGTATGTGTCACTTTCTCTTTACCGGAGTTGATTAAATAATTTTTTCCTATGAAGGTTTTACTTTTTTCCTGGTAATGGAGTTTTGAGATGATCAGATGGACCAGATGAATCAGTCACTGCCGTGTGCATAAACCAAATTTTAAATCAATGAAGAGAGTTGCCACTTGGCTTTGAAGGCTAGTGGTCACTCTTATGATGTGCAGTTAAGGGAGAAAAATATTTTTTGAATCAATATTAAATTTTTTAACAAAAAGCTTTATGTTGATCTCCTTATTTCAACTCAAATAAGCTTCAGTTCCAAATTAACTGGTTTGTCTTTCAATGCAAATTCAATGTTGATCTCTTTAACAAAATGTAAAGTGAAGAAAATGGCATTTGCATCTTTCCTTGGACTGTTTACTTCTTAGATGAAGTCAGGTGTAATTTGTCTCTCAAAACAGACAGTCTTATATCTTGGTTTATCAATGTTTGTTGATTTCAAAACGTTGCGCTAGGTGTGTGTTTCACCAAAGATATTTTGGAACTATACAGAACTTGTAAAAGGAGCCATCTAATGATGGCAACAGTCAAACCATTCAGTTGCTTTGGGTTTGAAATTCTACAATTGGTAGCTAGAGGTCAAAATTAAATAGTTTGGAGGCCAAGTCAATAGTAGTCTGTGGAATCTTAGCATTCCAATGACTTGCAAAACAGAGGGGCTGTTGTCAGGAGCTTGCTTGAAGGATGACTGTGCAACTTCCATGGGCGGTGCAGGAGGAGTTAGAAACTCTGTTAGATGAATCTGGGCATTTACGGACGCTCGCCTTCTTATATGCAAGTAAAGGGATGAGCTCAAAGGCTCTTGCCATATGGCGTATTTTGGCAAGAAATTATTCTTCTGGTCTATGGAAAGATCCTGCTATGGAGCATGAATTACCGGATGGCAATACAAATATTATCTCAGGCAGAGAGATCGCAGCAATTGAGGCATCGAAAATTCTTGCGGAGCTGTCTGATCAGGATTTGGTTTTGCAACATCTTGGTTGGGTATGTAGCATTTGAATTTGGTCTTCTTTTATTTTTACAGAATTTTGAAGCTCATAGCTAATTCACAATTTGGTGAAATCCTATTAGATTGCAGATGTTAACCCAGTACTCGCAGTTCAAGTTTTGACATCAGAGAAAAGAGTAAATCAGCTTTCACCAGGTAGGCCTTGGTTTTCAGAGAATATACTAATTATGAGTTTTGAATCTTTACTACTTGCTAATTAAGAATTTCACCTATTTTACTCCATGGCATCTCATTGGTGAATTTACTACCATTCTGAATGTTCTCTAAGCTTTGAAAATTTATTGAATTTTTGCAAGTTTCAAAGTCCCATTGATATAATAGGTAGGTCTTGCAGTCCAGTTAGTATGTGATGTATTGCCTGTCTTGCAAGGAGTCGGATATATAGGAAAATGAACAGGCTTAATATCTTGTGAATTTGCAATGGCATGGATAGTGTGCTTTATGTTATGCCATTTAACTTGATATGAAGCTGATAAGTATTCTTCTGCTGAGAAAGTTAGTGGGTTTACTATCTTTTATATTTCCTAAAGCGAGTCTGCCCTTTCAATTCGTTCATTGTAGATGAAGTTATTGCTGCCATTGATCCAAAAAAGGTTGAAATTTTCCAAAGGTATGCTCACCACTTGTTCCATACATGACAGCTTTACGTAAATGATTGGTTTCATATGGGTCATATGACCTGCAACTGCCTTTGGACTGCAGGTATCTCCAGTGGTTGATTGAAGATCAAGACTCCTGTGACGCACAATTCCACACACTGTATGCACTCTCACTTGCAAAGTCAACAGTTGAAACCTTTGAGGTGGAAAGTACCTCCCAGGACCCTGATGATGGAAGGCTAGAGGAAACAAAAATTTCTGATTTTGGAAGAAACTCAATCTTTCAAAGTCCTGTACGAGAAAGGTTGCAGATATTTTTACAGTCATCAGACTTGTATGATCCGGAAGAGGTTCTTGACTTGATTGAGGAATCAGAGCTATGGCTGGAAAAGGTCTTTGGATCTCCTTTCTCCCACTGTTTTTTATTCTACTTGTTTGATCATTATTGAAGGCCCCCTTTTTAATCAGTATTTGTGTCATTTGTATCTTTCTGCCAATAGGGAAACCATGAATGGCATCAATGCTTTTATATATCAAATTGATCAAATCTTGCTAATCAGTTACTGATTTTATTTGGCAGGCTATTCTATACAGAAAATTAGGGCAAGAGACTTTGGTGCTACAAATTTTGGCCTTGTAAGCCTCAAAATCACCTTTTCACTTCTGATGGCAGGAACTGTTTGCCAGCTTATTCAAATGTTAATTTATTTGATCGGGAAGGATCAGAGGGTGACATACATGCATTGGCTTTGAGAGAACCTCATTTTTTGGTTCACTAATAGTGGTTATATTATATACTTTCTTCACTAATCAAATATTCTTGTACAAGAAAAATGCATAATAGCTATCATGGTTCTCGTGGTTTTTGTTGGCAATCAGCCACAAATTACAAATTCGAATTCAAGAGGCTGTTGTGTTGCACTTCCCTCTCTTTCTTTTACTTCTTGGTTGATTGTCAATGGTGTATATTTCAAGTAACATATGCTCTCTCAGGAAGCTGGAGGATAGTGAAACTGCTGAACAATACTGTGCAGAGATTGGCAGACCAGATGCCTATATGCAGTTAGTTTCTTATTGTTTATCCCTTTTTGTTTATTTCCCTTCTTTTCTGAACTAATGCACATGAATTTTCTTACTACTGGGTTTTTCACTCTGTGACGTGATATCTTCAGGTTACTTGATATGTATTTGGATCCACAAAATGGTAAAGAGCCCATGTTTAATGCTGCTGTTAGACTTCTGCATAATCATGGAGAATCATTGGATCCTTTGCAAGTTCTAGAGGTAGAAAATCCACCTATTCTTGTTCCTTTCTGCCTCAGCACATGCATGCTAGTACAACTTTTACTTAATGGCTTGCTTTTTGAGTTTAAGAAATTAAGTTTAAACTTTCTCATATTCTGCAACTCTAGCAGGGAGAAAAGGGCAACATAATACTTAAGATGTTCTCATTTTCTTATATTTCTGTTATTTGCCTCCATGTGTAAGAATTCTATTAGAGTGTTCCACATTGGGAAGGCCATCATCTTAAAGGGGTACATGAGGTCCAGCTACCATTGAATGTGATTATGGATGATATCTAGTCTGGATATATATATTCGTGCAAAATAATGAAAGTGATCGTAATTTGTTCTTTTAGTGATATAGTTGCTGCTGGTTGGGTTGGCTCTCTCTAACCTGTCTTGGTCTCCAAGCCTGTGTTAACTAATGACCTATTGACTCTGCAATATAATCATAATTAATACACTCGAGGATCTTCTGTTCTTATTCACTCGTATAGAGAGATGCTCCAACATTGATTGTTGGTACCTGTTTCCTTCGCTGGAATTCTTGGGTGGATTGTTAAGTTCTTGAATCATTTTTGCCTCTTGTTGAGAGATGATTTTGTGTTGCAGACATTGTCCCCGGACATGCCCCTCCAACTTGCCTCGGATACGATACAAAGAATGTTGAGGGCTCGACTTCACCATCATCGCCAAGGACAAGTAAGGTTTTTACTTGAAGTTATCTGAAAGACCTATGCTAATAGCTTTTCCCAACATGACCTTTAAGGCCTATTTTACTCTCATCCTTGCATTATTGGATCTTTTAGCTTTGTTGAACTATTCCCATCTGAAATCACCTAATGCTCATACCGAACTCTTCTTTAGAACATGTCTAAGAAAAAAATAGAACAATTATTTTTGCAATTGGTCTCATATTCCATTGCCTATGCTGGTCTAAACTTTTCGTTCGTAACTTTTCCAGATTGTGCATAATCTGTCCCGTGCTCTAGATGTTGATGCAAAACTTGCAAGATTGGAGGAAAGATCACAACACGTTCAGATAAATGATGAGAGTGTCTGTGATTCTTGTCATGCCCGTCTAGGAACTAAACTGTTTGCAATGTACCCTGATGACACTGTTGTCTGTTACAAGGTTGGTCATTGTTGTCTTTTTTTTTTGGTTACAAAAACTCAACGGGGGCTGAATATAACCTATAATCAAAATGCAATGTTTGCAGTGTTTCCGTCGTCTTGGAGAGTCCACTTCTGTTACAGGTCGTGACTTCAAGCGAGATCCTTTGTTCAAGCCAGGGTGGCTTGTTAACCGCTGATCTAGAAATGGGTTTTGCGTATTGGAATAAAAAATGGTTTTTGAGTGCACGAGAGTCATATACTCTAGTGACACTATGATGCGAATGGCATCGCAGCTCCTCCTTTTCTTCCCCTTTCATTTTGGGTGGGGGGAGAGGGGAGCTTTCTCGTATAGGAGGTCAAATGTGTGTATGAACTAGAGATCTTACTCCTGGTCAAGGAAGTAGGTAATGATGGCCATTTGTAGTTTACCTGGTATAGGGCTCTATTATTGTATACTATTGATAATAATTTTTTACTGATGTTCTCTTTTGTGCTTTCTGGTTAAATCTGAGATTGTTTTGAAGTCGAGACGCCCCTCCCATGGTTGCCCTCGGTATTCATATTTCTGGAAGCTGAAGGAGGGTTGACTGTTTCTCTGCCTTGGAATCGGAAGGCCTTTTGCTGTGACAGAGGGGGAGAGACCATTTGACCTCGATGTCTTAAAACAAATTGAAAGAAAATTCCTATAAATTCGCTAAATTCGAGAAATTGAATCTTGTAACTGTGATTTCTTTTGAAGTGGAGTAATAGATTATGCTAACCATTCGTGAATTTCTCTCAAGTCAGGGAAAGTAAAATGTGCCTTTTGGACATTCTTGAAATTTTAGAACTACTTTTAAACGGAGTCTTCTCTCTCACGCCATTATTTATAATAGCATATTGGATTGCTGGTTAATAACAATTTATTTTTTAAATGTAAAAAAAATATGAAAAGTATAGAGAACATATTAAGTGCTTTGAGTCTGATGGTAATGTCAGATCAAATGTTATGAATAGCTTTAGATCTAACTGCAAAGATGGACTTAATAGCATTCGGTCTAGCGGTTAACAAGTTTAAAAGCTGTTGGGTCTGGTTGGGTGTTGCGATGTCGCGGTTGCACAAATTAATTATCCTAGTTTAAAATACACAAGATAGTATAGAGCAAGCAAGAGGTCGATTTCACGAGGAAGTTTCAAGTCAGATTTTTATGTTGTATGTTATGTAATTGGGGGGATTTGGATTGTGATTATCTAAACTATGACAGCAATTAAACTAGCAAACAAAATCAATTAAAACCGAAACTTATCAAGAAAACAAATATTGGTCGCAAGCACACATCCATCTATGGAAATTAGAATCGATCCTTAAAACGAAAATTACAGTTTATGTTCTAAAATTTTATCTTTTCTTAACATTGATTAATTAACGGATCCGCTGTATAATTAATCTTAACCAACAAACAATCAAAGTGTCCGCACTAATGATTCAATTTAGTGGTAGCTTTAAGAACTAGATAATTTCATCAAGATTAACATACAAGCTGTCCGCAGCTTGTGTCACTTTGTTCAAATGTTCTCCCTAAGTTCAATAACGTAGTTCTGCCACAATTATCAAGCTTAGTTGCTTCACAAGTTCATATATCACAACTCCGTTTTTGATATTAAACTTAGCAATAGATTGTTCACAACAATAACTTAGAGTCCGCTTTAGCAATCATCAACAACAATCATATGAAATATGCATATGAAAACAATCATACTCATTCATAACATAAACTGAAAATAAAAGGAAGAATAAATCTCACGGTTCTTGAAATCCGAAGGTTTTTGCGTCCTTGCAACCAAGAAAAGAGTTTAGCCTTGCATAACTATTGAACAACTATTTCTAAAGATTGAAGAGAGTATGATTTTAGGGTTTGTAGAGGAGAGAATTTGTGTTTATTCTCTGCTGGCTGCTACCTCTCTCTTCTTTCCTTCCCTTCTCTCTTTCTTTTTATATGCTAAGAAACCCTAGTCCCTATTTTACAAAATAGTCCTCCCTTAAGTTGACAGTTTACATTTAAGTACTTCAATAACTATTTTCCTAAAAAGGAGAAATAGCCTTGCATTAAATCTTCAAGATTTGACTTAGAGGAGCTAAATTGTTGAAATAAAAACTTGGACGCTGGTTTAGATGCTTCGAAACATAATTTGGACATGTTCCTTCACAAAACCTGTTTGCTAGCAGAATTCAGCTGTTATCTTTGAAAAATCATATCTCCCTCATATGACATGTTTTTTGGATGAAATTTTGAGTGTTTATAGGAATGTTAGTCAGCAATCCAAAAAAATTAAGTTTGCATAAATTGGACTTTTATAGCTCCAGATATTCAAGTCGGAATGGACGAAGGTCAACATTGGCAGATTGCAAGATTTGACTTTGAAAGCTGCGATTTCCATGATCTTCCTTATTTTATTTTCTTGCCTTAGATGTCTAAAAAGGTATGGATGTTAGCTTTTTAATGCCACTGGAATCACTTCATTTCAACCTCTAGAGCTCACGCTCTGCACAAAACATCGACTGAAAATCAAATTTGCCAATTACCTCCAATTTACTCCTTTTTGCATATTTCATCCAAAAGTGCCTCCAAAATATAAAATAAAGAATATCAAGGCATTTTATATATAAAACATAGGCAAAACACTAGTTAAATGTGGGTGAAACTATCGAATAATATGGTTGCATCACTGGGCAACTGGACCTATTGCTATTGGGTCCTGTTAGACAACGCTATTTGGTCTTGTCAAGCCAGATCCAACAACATTTTTTTGACTAAAAAACATAAAAAACAGTGCCTCTAGTACTACAATGTTGTTTACAATGTAAACAATCCATGTCTATAGTGTGGTCCACAATGCAATGAGTCTATGTTTATGGTCAGCAGGACCCAACGTTATTGGGTCTTGCTGGAGGCAGGACTTGACACTATTCAGTTTCTCCAGTTCATCTTCTTCATGCTCTGAACATTAAGTTCTTGAATCAGTGAATCCTAATTTAAGGTTTGAGTTTCTTCTTTTACTTAATCGAATCAAAATGCAGCAAATGATGTGATTTGGCTCTAGTATTGTGCTACATTTGGCAAGGAGCTAATCTTTCATTCATCGTTGAAGTTATGCAACCAAACATCTTAAAATTAACAGATTTTGACACCATCCTCCTCAACAATTCTCAAGTGCCTAGCAAAGACAACCTCCAATCTTTCATTAAGATCAACATCCCTCTCCCTAATGACTGCATCAACGGTGAACTCCTCAGCCACTTCTTCACCTACGACGTTAGGATTAAAGACACTCATGAAAAGGTCATTGATACATACTATGTCAATTTGACCATGATCCCGTCGTTGATGCACTTTAATACCTACCATGAGGTTAATATACTAGATAATGAAATGAAGTGTTTAATGTAAGAGTTAATTGCTCGTGTGGGGTAGCTCGGTATCTAAGGATTATGACTTGCGGAGCCATACCCAATATTGGGTTTGGTTGTAGAGATAAACTCAAGACCCTTGGGTTTGATGGGCAAGGCAATTGAGTCTGGTTGTGGAGCTACACCTAATATAATTTGATGTCTTCATTTCCTTCTAAATTTGGCGACCATTGGGTCTGGAGGGCAAGCCAGACCCAAAAGCATTGAGTGTGGCTGCCAAACATAACCCAATAGCTTTTGACACATAAAACAACAAAGATAATGCTTTTCATCAATATTTTTTGACTAAAAAACAACAAAGACAACGCCCCTATGTCGCTACAATATTGTTCACAGTGCAAACACTCTATGTTTACAGTGTGGTTTAAAGTGAAATGAATATATGTCCCTAGAGCATGCACAATATTTTTTTTCCACACATTTTAAAGTATAGTATAATATTAATTATTAGTTACTAAAATTTTGAAGACATGCTTCAAGGAAAACTATTTTTCTAAAAATATGATTTCAGCCCTATTTTCTTAATTTTTAATAATAAAAACTGTGTAAAAATTAAACTCAAAAGATATATCAATATATAAACAAGGAGGATTAAAATTTGAATGTGCAAAGAGGGATATAAAAAAACTTTAAATTAATATTATTTTAATTTTTAATTAATATATTTTTATATTTTTTATGTTAAAATAAAAAAATTATATAAAAAATATTTTCATTTATTTTCAATCTTTTTCACGCTCCCAAATTAAAATATAATTTTTCTTAAAACAAAAACTATAAGGACAATAATGAAAATAAACAAGCTTACATTTATTGAAAAGAAAAAAAAGTACAGGGGCTATAGTGATAATAACAAATGTGGTTAAATCAATATCTCAAAATCCAAAAATCCCATAGTGTGGACTTTAGGTCCACCCCCCCCTCTCTTCTTCTTCTTTCCCCCTCGATTTCACATGACCATAATAGTACCCACAGACACAACACAAGCAAGCCCTAGAAAATCCTGAGCCGCAAAGCCAAGAGGACGAAGAACGACAACAACGACGTCGCTTCAGCAAGCAAGCAGGCAGGCTCTCTCTTTCTCTTCCTCTGGCAGGTCAGTTGGATTTCCATTTCTTTCTCATTTATTCATTTCCCTTTTATTCTCTTCTTATTGGAACCTAAAAATTATTAGTTCGATCTTGATTTGTCTCGTATTGTTTCGAAGAAATTACGTTCAGGGTTTGCATAAGGAAGAGTTGAATTTCAAATCTATTGAAATTTTAGGGTTTTCTTTTTTGCGTGACCTAGAATGGATCAGCCAACCGTACCATGGATCAACTGTGAAATTTGTTCCTATAAAAGCTCATTTTGCATCATTGTTTTTTGTTTTGTCAAGTGCTCTTTGCCTACTAGCTAAACTGAATAAAAGATTGAATTTTTAGGTTTTGCTGGCTGGAATTTGCAATGTCTTTATTACACTGTTTATTGTTGACATTGCTTTTTTTCAATCTGCCGGCTCTGGTACAATCTAGTTGAATAGATGGATCAAGAAGCAGTAAGAATACAAATCACCTGCAAAATTTCACCGGACTTCTCAATAGGTTAAATAGAAGAGAAAGTATAAAAAAGCTAAAATTTCCGCTAATATGAGACATTTTTATAGGGGTTATTAAGTGCTATTTATTTACTATGCTTATCTCGAGAAAAGTTTCTGTATTATTGTTGTTGTTGTTGTTGTTTGTAGTAGTCGTGTTTCCATTTTATGGGCTGGAACTTGCTATGCAGTTATGGTGCTGTTTTGACATTGCCCTTCTAACTGATTTGACTTTTGTGAAGGATTTGATTATATCCTACACTTCGGTGATGAAGTGATAGCAGATTAGTACTCGACATAGTAGTCGAATCTTGTTTGTTTAATCCTGGTTCTGGAAAATAATGGCGGGAGCATTACCTGGGGAATCTTCACATTATGGGAATTCCGAGAGTGGGCCATCTAGGAGTTCTCAAGACAGGCCAGAGGAAGGGGGTCGTTGGTATTTTTCTAGGAAAGAAATAGAAGAGAATTCCCCATCAAGAAGAGATAATATTGACTTGAAAAAAGAGACGTATCTACGGAAATCGTATTGCACGTTTTTGCAGGATCTCGGCATGAGATTGAAAGTGTGAGTTCATGTGTATATTGTTTTTTCTTCTTCTTTTACTGACTTTTGGCTAATTTTTTTTTTATTATGTTCCAATCTTTGTCTGATTCTGCTGTGAATTCTCATTTCATTTTTGTTATTGCACCATCATTTATTTGAGGGAGCTGCAAAGTTTTCTTCATTGTTTACTAGAAATGATGTATACATAAATGAAAAACAAACTTGGGGTTAGATAATATGAGTGGATATTAGTTCTTACAAGTATTATTTCTTAGCTCAAGCCATGACCATATGCAGGGGTCTCATTATGGTTGATTATTTTACATGGTAGCTGAAGTTTAGATATTAGTGCTTCTAGATTGTTGATACATGATTATCAAGATAGATGATTTCTTCAAAATTTGATAAGGATTCTGTTTAGTTAAAATGTTTAATTAGTTAGCTTTCTTAAATAAAAAAGAGTTTTTACATTGTAAATTTACCCCATGTAGGACTACCTTTCAGGCTGATGTGCATGGTGATACTCTCATCATGGTTAATTCTTAGAGCTCTATCATTGTTCAAAAAAAATTTGTTTACAAGGTAAGTCATGGTCTTTAGTTAAGTTGCCGAAACAAATCCGAATCAGTGTAATGACATAGGCCTTTAACCAAAGACCAGGTGGTGTCTTAATGCACTTGTATCAAGTATCTGGTATTGGGAGCACTATCTCCTTGTTGTTTTCTTGACATTGGACATCCTCTTGTGAATAAGAGTTCAGCTGACAATGTGTTTGGATACATCTTTCATTTTTGAGCTGAAGTAGTAGAAAATCATTTTGATTTCTCTAGCTCTTATATGGACAGTCTTAGGGCTATTTGCAGTCATTTTCATAAATGGCTTGAAGTGTTGAGGAAATTTATAATATGAGAAATTAATAGAAATGGAATAAGGAAACATATTCTTTCTTTTTTTCCCCTCATAAAGATGACTAATATCTTTTGCAGTTAGAGGATTGGGCCTTTTTGAAGGCTTAGAGCACGCGATAGATGATTGAAATATCAACTTCCATATATGTTATAAGATGTTGAGAGAGTCATTTAGTAGTTTATTGATTTCCAAGTCTTAGAGAATGTGATACAACGAGATTACAAATTAGTTGGGGGGAGAATGTGATATGCGACTGAAATAATGAAGTTTTAGGTATGATATATGATTTTGACACACACACACAATTGATGCTCATTTAGTAGTTAATTGATCAATATGGTATAATGTCATTACAATATTGCATTGGCTGTTGTAGTGAAGATGTTTGAATCGATAATCATGACCCTTATAATTTGGAATGGGAAACTGTGGCCTTCCTAATGAAGTGTGATCTTTCGAACCTACACCCCCTTTTTTTTGCATGCTTCTGCCTGTCATTTCTATCTTTGATGCCATTGAATGCTTGTAAGGATTTCATCGGTGAACTCTCATTTTGTCTGCATGAAGGGATGTTGGTGAACTGGATTTAGAGAATAGAATTTGGAGAACTCAGCAATGGGGACGATAGTCTCAATTATTGCTTTAGATGCTGTATCCCATCAACCGCTATCTTGATAGATTGAAATAGTGTCCCTGATCTGTCAAGGGCCGTGTATTTCTGTGCTTGTGAACCAAGTTATGTACTGATGCTATCCTAGTCAGAATTTTAGAATAAGTGTTTTGAAAGTGAAAGCATTTTCTTATCTGTCTTGAAAGCATTTTGGTGGGTGTTTTTTGGGCTGGTATTCCTAGGCATGGAGTGCACTTCTATTTCAAATATGGTTACTGTTTTAGTTATGCTGTTTTGGAGAATGATTTGCTTGACTTGCTTCCCTAATTTGTAACTATGTTCTTGTTTCTTTTTAATAACTGAATTTGGTTATTTTCTTATTTATGCGGTTTTTGAGAATGGCTTGCTCCCCAAATTTGTAATTACATGATCATTATTTTTTTAATAATGTTTCTTGTGTTATCTTAAAAAATAAAAAATAAAAGTGTTCATTCTGTTCTTGAGAATGGCTTGCTCTCAATTTTGTAATTATATGATTACTTTTTTTTTAATAATGTTTCTTATGTTATCTAAAACGAAAAGAAAAGCTGACAGCAGCTTGCACAAGTGAAACCACTTAATACTTGTGCAACAAAATGAACGTTTTCATCTGTTGCTTTGGGTGGGAGATCTTCTTGTGAAATTGATCGATTACCCACTCCAACTATGTTTGTGTGTTTCCTTTTCTTTTGATGGAAGAAGGTGCATGCATCTGTGTGTGGCATGCCTGTTTCATGTGTATTTTTGAGTATGTTATACAACTTTCCTTGAATGAGGCAAGGGATCTAGATATCAGTTTGTAAATGAGTGTAATTTGTTTTTGTGCAGGCCCCAGGTAACCATAGCTACAGCAATAATATTCTGTCATAGATTCTTCATTCGCCAATCACATGCAAAGAATGACAGAAGGGTGAGTCATTGATGTTTAAACAAACATTGCTTTTGCTTTCTAAGCTATTTAAATGGTTATTACTTGCATCAAATCAATCACTGAATCTGATATTTTTGTATCTCTTTATGAATGGTATGTGATGCATCTTATGTGTCTTTACAGAATTTTAAAAGTAATAGATTTAGGTTATGGAGATTCATAAAATTGTGCCATAGAGAATTTCTTTTGAAATGGAAGCTGGTCACTGGAAAATTGTTGGTAAGACTTTAGGTGGTATTGTACAACATATCCATGAGTGGTAGATGTGGACCTATGGAGGTTTGCAAATGATCTTTTGGATGCTCATTTAGGTCATAAAATAATTAAAGGAAAAAAAGATCAATCCAGTTTAAGGAAAGTGACAGAAAAAAAAGGATTAGATGGAGTGAATTGAAATTAATATTGATTTGTTCTCATGGCTAGTCACTTTTTTTTTGGGCTTTGCAGACCATAGCAACTGTGTGTATGTTCCTTGCTGGGAAAGTGGAAGAGACTCCTCGACCACTAAAGGATGTTATTCTGGTTTCATACGAGATAATGCACAAAAAAGATCCTGCTGCTACCCAGAGGATCAAACAAAAGGTTTTCTTTATGTTAATTGTGTTTGACTGGCTTATTTGTAGTGTGTGACATCCTGATGCTTGCCAAGCTGTCTTGTTATTGCCATTCTTCTTCCTCCAATTACCATCTCTCTTCTCAGCATTTTCTGCTCACACACCCTCAGTTGCTGCTGCCATCTCTCTCGCTCACTCTCTTTCTACAGAAAAATTTTTTTCACCCCTCTAATCCTACTTCATGCCTTATATAAAAATAATCAAGGATGGTTACTAGTGACAAATAGCTTTGACATTATAGTTCACATATGAAAGACTATGTGGGTTTTCAAGTGTGACACCTGGTGAATGATACTGCCAAAGTACTAAGAATTACTTGGCAGAAATTGCTTAGCAAGTGTCGGACAGATCATTTTCACTTTTGCAGAATTTACCACCATGCGTCCCTTGAATTATAAACCTTGCTCAGAATGCTCTTTTTTCACCTGCTGAGCTTTGGTAAATAATCCCCCTGATACCTTGGATTCTCCTTAACATTTTCCTTTTCTGTTACTGTAACTATGGAGCTTCTAAAGTTCACTTACTCATTGATCCATGTTTATCATGCAGGAAGTATATGAGCAACAGAAAGAGCTTATTTTACTTGGGGAGAGGGTTGTACTTGCCACTTTGGGTTTTGACCTCAATGTTCATCACCCCTACAAACCACTAGTTGAAGCAATAAAGAAATTTAAGGTTGCACAAAATGCCCTTGCTCAAGTTGCGTGGAATTTTGTTAATGACGGGTATGCATCATTTCCTGTTTTTCGAGCCCTTATTAAATCTTTCCAGTGGTTTCTCCTCTTTCTTTTCTTCACACTCTAGAAAGCGCTTGCAGGCTGAGGACTTCACTCTGCCTGCAATTTAAAACCCATCACATTGCGGCAGGTGCCATTTTCCTTGCTGCCAAGTTCCTCAAAGTGAAGCTTCCATCGGAAGGCGAGAAAGTCTGGTGGCAAGAATTTGATGTCACCCCGCGCCAATTGGAGGGTTGGTACCTCCCTTAACATTATTGTAAGACTCATATGGATTCAATTGGACAGTCTTCAAATAGCCTTGTGACACTACAAGTGCTGCACAATTGTAGCAGCACTTTGACCCATGATATTTTGCTAGAACTGGCCCTGATGAGATTATTTTAGCTATGACCCTGATGAGATGATTTTAGGTATCTTTTTTATGCAACTACTATTGATGGCAACCAGAAAAGACTATGGGTTGGCTATGATCTTATGAGGTCAGAAGTTTGGGAGGGCTATGGATAGGCTACCCTTTTTCCAGCCACTGGTGCTGCTGGTGTTGATTGTCTGTCCTCTCGAGTCTTTTATTTAGTTAATATGCATTTGAGTTTTTTGTTGGCTCATTATGGATGTTTTGTTTGCAGAGGTTAGCAATCAGATGTTGGAGTTATATGAGCAAAACAGAGTGCCCCCATCACAGGGGAGTGAAGTAGAAGGAAGTGCTGGAGGTGGGTCAGGGCATCGACTGCCAGCTAAAACTCCAGCTGTGAGTGAGGACCATGTTTCAAAGCAAACATCGTCACAAGCAGCCTCTGAACCTCTATGTCAAGATGACAATGTGGCACTGCCAAGAAACGCCCATAATCAAAATAATGATAATGGGAGTGGAGAGACTGACAGTGTTATTACTGATCACAAAGTGGAGGTCGAAACTAGAGACCGTGAGCATGTCTCCCACAAGGAAATCACAAGAGAGGACCCCAATAAATCCAAGTATGGGGCAGAGCAACTAGGTGAAGAAGACCAAGAAAGAACTGCAGGGAGAAATGATGGCGCAGATGCTGGAGAGTGGAGGGATGATGCTGTATCTCATAAGTCCACCAGCCTAGGTGGTAGAAACTTGGATCTTCGAGAAGGCATAGTTGACCAGTCCCCTAAAGATGCTATTAAGATGATAGACAAGGACAAGCTGAAGGCAGCACTTGAGAAAAGGAAGAAATCTCGAGGGGAGACAATGCGGAAAAAGGATATCATGGATGAGGATGATCTTATTGAGAGGGAGCTAGAAGATGGGGTTGAGTTGGCAGCTGAGGATGAGAAAATCAAACAAGAGAGAAGGCAGAGCTGGTCTAAAACTGAAAATCCAGATTATATTAACGATCATGCAGAAATTGGGGATGGAAACCATGTGATCATGAAAGGACAGTCAACACGTGGATTGGAAGCAGAATACGCAGAAGAAGGGGAAATGTTAGATGATGCTTCCCCCATACTGAATGACCGGAAAAGAAAAGGGAGCCCGGCTGAAAGGCAGTCAGATGGAAAGAGGAGGCATGATTACAACCGTGATACCATGGAAGATGGACACAAGATGGGGAAGAGTGGTCATGCGGAAAGGGAGCACAGAAGGCATCCACAAGACAATCATTTGTGAGGTAAATGTCAAGGCACTCTTTGTATTTCAGTTTATGTGGTCAGCATGATCTTGGGACTCTTGAGACCATGTCTGAACACCACGTATTAGTTTGATTTTGGATTGCCTGTATGGCATGCTTCATTGTAAACATGATAATGGATGGGATGCTTTAAATTTTTAAAACAACAAAAGGAAAGAAAATGAAAGCAGTCGTTATATTCACTTGTGCTATGTCGATGTTTAGACTGTAACTGTTGTTTTCTGCTTGATATCATTCCGAGTTTATTGATTGATCTACTTGTATTCACTTGCATGGCTTCGATACATCACTCCACCAGTCCAAATCACAATCCAGTTGTAAATCACGAGCTATTGGTTTATGAATTCAAGTCATGTTTCAATACTTGGGTTTTGAATTGATGGTTTTGTGAATTTTTTTAATATGGAAGTGTCTGATCCTTTCTTACTCCTCCAATGAGATGAGATTCTAAATCCCTTTTTATCCCTTTTTTATTCCTTTTTTGGGTTTTAATTTCTTGAAGCCAGAGTTTCCATCATTGTTCTTGATCAATGTTGGGAAAAGCTTTGCAGTTTATATATATTGGATTGACCATCGAAGCACTAGAAAACTATGTTTTGATTATTTAGAAGAAATGTATTATTTTCATCGATATTGTTTTTTCTAGTTCATGTGTAAAATTTTGTGACACCAATTTTTTATTTATCTGTTAACAACTTAATTGATTGAATAAAAAGAAACAATAATCAGAAAAAATGTAAAAAACTATACAATTTGAAATAAAAAAGTGTATTTTTAATAAAAGAGTAAATTTTCTCATTTACACCCTTCTTTTTTTAATTCTTTTGAAGAAAATTATGATTATGAAAATAAGTTTGAATTAAAAAATTATGAATCAATCATCTCCTCAAACAAGAATTGATTTTATAAAATAGTAATAATAAATTTTTTTTAAATTTATACAAAATGAGTACATTATTTAAGAATCATGCATATTAAATTAATACATTATTATCAATAAAGCAATGAATAATATTATTATAAAAAAAATCCTAATTTTTTTCAGAAACAATGAGATTTTTTCCTATGAGGAGCCTTTTTTTGAATAAAAGACTAACAATTAAAATAAGGGTTTATCAGAATTCTCAATAATTTCAAATAAGTAAAAAAATATATTTCTTTAATCTAATCTCATTTTCTTGTTAATATATCTCTTTATTGTAGGCATTGTTTTTTAAATAAAAATCTATCATGATCTCAGAGATAATTTTTTTAATATTAAAATAACATCTTAATATTTTGTATGTGACTGAAGAAAAACAATTTAACAAATGTGATAGAATCATATAAAAATATATTAAAAAATTTTGTTTTCATTAAATATTCATGAGAATTTTTTTTTGGCTCTAATACATAATAATTGAAAAGAAAATTATTTACATTCCCATAAATAACCTATAATATTATTTAAAAATAATGGAAAATTGAATAATAATTAAATTATCATATATTTTACAGTGCATTTCAATTAAAATTAAAAAAAAATAAAGAAAATAACTAGTGCCTGGGTTAGCCCAACCAAAAAAAGGCTCAACATGTCTGGGCAA
>Ga0325404_1002196_pt1 | contig 20900 bp, 10 predicted proteins | sample PopdelMetagenome_18_FD_205664 | JGI IMG/M metagenome (GOLD analysis project Ga0325404, IMG submission 205664) | Populus deltoides microbial communities from Bellville, Georgia, United States - Xylem-Control-R1 | ecosystem: Host-associated > Plants > Phyllosphere > Stem > Wood/Secondary xylem... | reverse complement strand
TTAGATGCAACACATGGAAAATCCTTATGGTCTAAATTTTAATTGAGGTAGCTGTTCTGGTATTGTGGTAGCTGTTGTGGTTGTGATTTGAAAAAAGTTGTTTTATAAAAAGTATTTTTAGTTGAGATTGGTTTGGAAAAATATATGTTTGGTTGAAACTGTGGTTAAAATTGAGGTTGAATAAAAAATAGTTTAATGTGTTTGGTTAAAAATAAAAATTGATTTCTTTTAACTAGGTCGGACCTGATTCAAAATATTAGCTTCGGACCGGACCCAGTCGGTCCGGAACAGTAACCGAGACAGTGGAGAGTGACTCCACTGTTCACGTGAATAGTGGAGTCACCCTCCACTGTTCACTTAAGTGAACAGTAGAGAGTATAATTCACTCTCCGTAACCCTGCAGTTTTACTTGAATTTAAAGGGTCCCATAGTGAATAGTAAACTGAGGTTATGCATTACCAAACATTTGATACCTGCGGTTTACGTTAAACGCAGCCGCAGCCGCGTAAAGAAACGGCCTCTTAATAAGCTGATAGTATTGGTTCTTTTATTTTGTATTCTACTAATTACAACTTTTGAAAGAACTTCATAACCTACAAGTTAATCTCCTGATGGTTTTGATTCATCTCCTGATGGTTTTGATTCATGTGATTTATTATACTTTAGAGGCCTTTGCGTTTGACTTGGACTATTCACGCTGGCTGGATGAACATCATCGACTGATCAAGGACCTAAGATCAGCCATGAATTCTCATATGAGTGATGACGAGTTACGGCTTCTTGTTGATGGTGTAATGGCACACTATGATGAAATATTCCGACTGAAGAGCATTGGTGCAAAAGCAGATGTATTTCATATGCTTTCAGGCATGTGGAAGACACCTGCAGAAAGATGCTTCATGTGGTTGGGTGGATTTAAATCTTCTGAACTTCTCAAGGTAGATGACCATTGATGGTTTTGGTCATGCACATTATTTCCTCTTCTAAGAAAATGGCTGATGGTTTCGGTTAATGGCATTTTCTTTATCATTGTAATATAGATTCTCGGGAACCACCTTGAACCCTTGACAGATCAACAGTTGATGGGCATATGCAATCTGCAGCAATCATCCCAACAAGCTGAAGATGCCTTGTCTCAAGGAATGGAAGCTTTGCAACAATCACTTGTAGACACACTATCATCCACCTCTCTGGGCCCTGCTGGTTCTGGAAATGTTGCTGATTACATGGGCCAAATGGCAATTGCCATGGGGAAGCTCGCAACACTAGAGAACTTCCTTCACCAAGTAATATAATTTCTAGTCTAATTATGAATACCTGTCCTTCCCTTGAAAATCTTTGGCATTGCTAACGTTGTATACTGACTTGGGTGGTTATGCCTTGTTATTTTTGTTAGGCAGACCTATTAAGACAACAAACTTTGCAACAAATGCATCGAATTTTGACGACTCGTCAGGCTGCCCGTGCCCTTCTTGTTATCAGTGACTACACTTCACGTCTCCGGGCACTCAGCTCTTTATGGTTAGCACGCCCCAGAGATTGACACAAACCCGTTCACAATGGTGCTGTAAAAAGCGTGCTATATGTCACTTCCAACGTGGTGTGCCCATCGGATATGTTTGGACTATGAAGTTGAGGAAGCTTTTTGCACATTGTGCCAAGCCAGTACAATTTTCTGTTTTTTTTTTTTTTCCTGATGTAGAAGGTCCTCTGCATGATATAGAAGTATCGGTATTGAGAAGTACATACAAAACTGATTAGGTCGGGTGGTCGTGAGTAGATTTATCTTGTGTAACTAGGCAAGCCTTCTAGCCATGGATGGACAAAATTGTCACCCAATGTTGCGAATTGCCATTGTAGCGATAAAATATAGCTACTGATAGAAGACTCTGTTGTATAATTGGCAGCCAGAAATCCATCTTTTGGGTGTGATGCCCTCGAAGCTGGGGTAATATTTGGAATTCATATGGCATCATTGTCACAAGTTTTCTATCAATTTGCACATATATGTTGGCAAAGCTCATCTCTTATGGTTAACCGACTGTTACAGCTATTGATTCTTCAGACATAACAGTCCACCACAAAACTGCTATCCATAGTATGCTTAGGATTTAGAAAGAGTCAATTTTAGCTAGCTGCAGTACTCCACTGGCTTGTGTAATTGTCCCTTCCCGTTGCTCATTCTTCTTTCAATCCACACAAAGTCATTAGTTGAGAAGAAAGGAATTACTTTGAAACAGGGTCATCTACTTGGCTGTTTAGACTTCAGAGTATATCATGCAAAAGACATAACATGCTTGTATCTTCTAGATTTCACAATTTGAGGGATGAACGCCCCATTTACGTTCGCATTTCTCCAAAAGTTCTCCAGCCAAGGCGGAACTGAATCAGTTTTCTGCCTCCCCCACCAGTTGAAGTAGCTTCCTGAATGCAATGTTGTTGGAAATCTGCTGGTTCAGCTGCTCTACTCCTGTTTGCTTCGAATATTATCAGGCCTCGAATGGGGGAAAATTCTTCATCATCATCTGATCTGCCGTCAAAAGCAAAATCTAGAATGGAAGAATCAATTGCCAAAAAAAATAACAGGGCATGTAACGGTATACCGTTTGGACCGGGTTTTAAAAATCTTTATTTACTATTCAACCGCGATATTTAATCTTTTATTATTTATAATATCTATATTATCTGATTGTAATTTAATAGATGATACAAATATTAGCCGGTATTTTTAACACCCCTGTTAGTGCAGGCCATGTGAATGAGTGTGTACGCCTCTGGGGTCCAATATTGAATGTTAGGATTCACTCAGCACGTTTTTTAAGCTATCAGGGGAATTCGAGGAATCAAAAGGCTTGTTTTTTTTTGGTTGAAAAATCGAAAGGCTTGTTGACCATGGCAGCTAGTAGTCATATGTTCAGACCATGATTCTTAGACGCGTGGTGTTGTTATTTGAGAGGTTAAAAAATCAAAGGTTTAGTACTGAGGTATTTTTTCTTTAAAAATATCTGAAAATAATATTTTTTTTATTTTTTAAATTTTATTTTTAATGTTAGCCAATCAAAATAATTTGAAAATATTGAAAAAAAATTAATTTTTTTTAAAAAAACACAGAAACAAACACAATTTCATAGCTAGAAATAATCTGTCGATTTTCTATTGTTTATCCTGCTATCTGTCGTCCTAATCGTCTTATGCGAGGGTTGTCATTTTACAATCTACATTCACCACCTTTAGTTCGGTGACGTGGATGCCCCAATTTTAACGGTCGGGTTAATTGTAAATTAAAAGGGTTTTAGTGATTTTACATATCAATAATCTTTCTGGATCATTATTCTGTAATACTTGGTCTATGTATTTATTTGTATTGTTTTTATTAGGTGTAAATATAGACAATATCATATTATATTTGAATCAAATTTTAACTCTACTAATACTAGAATAAAAAACGGGCGTCCATATCTATTTATAATGTTTTTATTGTGTTCAATTTATTTTATATATGTTCACACCAAAACACGTGTTCATGATTAAATATTTATAAAGTTATTTATTGAAAAATTCATAATTTTAAACTTGTATGATTTGATAGATTGATCTAAAAATTAATAATTCAAATTAATTTTGAAATTAAACTAAACAAGGAATTGATTTCAATTAAGATGTTAAGGACCAAGCCTAATAAAAAGTGAAAAAAAAGAGACTTATTTCTATGCACCAAGTGCAAGTCTAAATTTAAAGGCCCACGTTTCTATGGGATCAAGTGCACAACTCTTAGTCTTATTCGGTTAATCTTTTTATAGTTTTTTTGTTAATTTTTTAAAAAATTGTTTTTTTATAAAGATTTTGATTTAAAAATGCACTCCAGCTAAAATAATATTTAAATTATTATTCAATTATGTCATGATTTTTAAATAATGTTATAAGTTTTCATGGTGATATTGATAATTATTTTTTTAATTATTATTTATCAAATATTCAAAAAAGAAAAAGTTAAGAATGTGTTCATGAATATTTAATAAAAATAAGATTTCTTCTTTATGGTTTTTAATATATTTTTTACATGATTTTAGTAAAACTTGCTTTTAAATCATGATATAAAGTATGGTTATATATATGATCCGAAATATGGAAAGCATGTTCCGTGGCCGTCCTAAAAAGAGGGAAGGGCTTCTTTCAAAAAGTTGGGTTCAAAGGCAACTTTATAGTCGACATTCCCCGTCCAAGGCCACACTGACACGTACTCTTGTTTCGGTGGGTGAGAAAAACCAGAATACTCCGCTTTATAGTTATTAAAACCGGCTTCGTGTGGACCAGGATAAAAGAGGTTAATTTAAATTAACCTAGAAAAAAATATAAAAATTTTAATATTTTATATATTAAAGTTATTAAATAATTCATCTGAATGTAGGTTATATATATATATATTATAAATAATAAAATTTAAAAGATTAGTGTAAAAAGTTTTTTATTTTATATTGAAAAGATATTATTTTTTTTTAAGTTGAAGTATTTAAACAAAAATTATTTTTTTATTCCACATAGAAAAAACATAATTTTCTTTATATATATAGATTTTTAATTTTACATTAAAAAATAATATTTATATAGTAAACTTTAATATGAATAAAAAAAAAAGTAGTTTTCATGCATAATATTGAGCCAAACAAGAGGAAAATTTCTGATTGCCTCGTGCACGTAAAGCAACGCCCACCTTTTTTCTTCAATGGTAATTTATTTTTTACCCTTAAAATGAAACTACCCCATTTTAAATGCTTTGTTACGGGGAGCACCCACAAAAACAAATATATTGAAGGCTAGGTGCTAGGTGTTTGTACATTAATTTCTTGGCTTGGTTTAACAATCAAATAGGTATTTTAAAACTAATTTTTGGTTTATTAAAAAAAAATCAAGTTGATGTCGAGTTGCAACAGGTCACGCGAGTCTGCACAGGCCAATTACAATCCCAATTTTTATCTTCTTCAAACCCGGCTAGGACCAAGGTTAACTAATAGTCGAGTCAACCTGTCGGGTCGGGTCTGATTATTATGTTCCACTACAACTTGGGGATTTTTTGAAAAATGTTATTTGAGTACCCAAATCTCCAATGGATTGACCACCAATAATACTTACAACTTATCTCAATTCCACCAAGTCATTATGAGTAGAACTTCGACCATAACACAATCGACAGATCTAGGATGCTGTTCGAAAGTTAATGAATTAACTAACAATTCCAACCCAATATCTTAATTTTGAGTGGCAATACATTGTGGATCTAAAAAGTATTGGAAAAATAGCATAGTTCAAACATAACTGCATTTAAGAATATTATTTTTGTACACAACTGCAATTTCAAATAGCGGTTGTTTAGACATGTTTCAAGCCATGTTCTTTTTGCAAATTAATTAATCTAAAAAAAAGTCAACCTAAAATTTTATGAATACCCAATTATCAAAAGATGAAATTCAAGATTCAATGGCTAAGAAAGAAAGAGAAGATAATGTGAAATGACATGAGAGAAAAATAAGAGAATTTAAAAAAACAAAAGAAAAAATAAGTCACTATAAACATCTCGAGACTCTATTTTTTACATATCCAATACTGTTAGAATGATCTAAACAAAATAATTCTAACTACATATTGAAAAAACACTAAATGAGATCGTAAGCAATCATAAATTAACCTTGAACAAAACTCCTAACAAGCTACAACCATGCTTGGAGGTCTTTTAATGTATGGTTAGAGTCGTCTTATTAAGATTTTCCCAATGAAATTAGGAATTCTACTGTATTCTTGGTAACCTATTTTTTTCTTGACTATCAGATCTTTTATAAAATTTTAAATTGATTTCTTATAATAATGTTAATTAAATCTAGAGATATATGATTTTGTTGTTCCCGATAACAATCTTGTTCAATCACTATTTTCGACAGCAATCATTTTTAAATTGTGTTTTTTTTCTAATACTTTTCTATTCGTTGCTTTCTCAAAATTTTTATCTAACCGTGTTGGAATTATATGAGAAACTTGTCCCAAACAGTTCTTTGCTAATGAAGGCTGCCAGAAGTTATTGATGGTCATGACACTACACATCCAGTATGCCCTTGTTTCTCAAAACGTCAACAATGTCATGCCACGCACCAGGGGATCTTTCGAAGTGCTAACCTTGTGAAAATGTTTGCATACCCAAATTCCCATCCACTATTCTATTTGGCTTACCATGATAAATACATGCTGATTTTTAGGTCAACTCCGGTTTAAGAATCACATTTTGTCTGGTACACGTGTGGCGAGAACTATTTATTACAACAATGTCAACGGTCAGAATTTATAGTTCATATTTAAATTTGACAAAATGTCAACGGTCAGAATTTATAGGCTCTAGTGCTATATGACACATGAACATATTTAAACTTGACATCTTTTAAAGAAGGTTGTAAATGTCAATTGAACTATAAATTCTGACCGTTGACATTGTTGTCATAAATAGTTCTCGTCACACGTGTACCAGACAAAAAAAGTTAGTTTGATGGTCTTCTCATATCAATTATTTATAATTGCTTAAATATTATTTAACTCCAGTCATATATTTTATAACCAACCGTATCTAAAATAACAAAAATATGTACAAAATTCAAATATAATCATGATGAAAAGAAAATATTCATCAGGCCTTCTTATAAGGGCTTGTGTATAATATTATAATTCTTAAATTCTTAATTAAGACATTAAACTTTTAATTAAAACATGTTATATTATACAATAATCATATATTTTAAATCATATAAATTGAGTTATAAAATTAGGATACCATGGAAAAAATATTTTTAATGTTCTCCAAAAACTAAAAAATGTTTGATAAAAATAAAATTTCAACTCATTTTTCATTATTCAATTACTTAAAAAATACTTATCAATGTTATATATATATATATATGTCAAACATTAAAAAATAATATATTTTTTGTCAATCTACTTTCTATAAAAAACCAATTTCCCTCGAACAAATAAAATATAAATATAAATATAAATATTGTAATCTCACAGCATGAAATGGCATTCTCTTTTGCTTCCACACACACCAAATCACTGATACGAAGGTGCAAGACAACATGATATTGTGATTAACGTAATCAAACTTATTAATTAAGATGTGGAGCTCAATCTTAACTCGAGAACGAGGAACCTAAGAGCACAGTCCCCAACCTACCCCGTACCTGGATCCCGTGAAGAACGTGTCCAGTTCCAATTGCCCACTTGCCTAGAAATAACGGGATAACTCAGCCCTTGTCTTTTTTGCCTCCTATATATACACACAAGGAAGTGCCAAGGACAGAGCACTTGTAGAACCACTGAAATTCGTTGGGCTTTTGCTCTTCATTTTGATTTCTCACCTCTCATGGGAACCAGAAATGTTAAAGATGGTTTAAATTTAAGCCTGCAAATCGATAAAGATTGTCACCAACATGGAGCAGTGACCGAGGAAATTGATGGGCTAATCAAAGTGTACAAAGATGAGCATGTGGAGAGACCAAAGATTGTTCCGTGTGTCACAAGTGATTTACCTCACGAGCTCGGTGTGACTTCACGGGACATAGTCATTGACAAGTTCACAAACATTTGGGCACGTTTTTATGTCCCAATAAAATGCCATGGTAAGCTGCCTGTACTTGTATATTTCCATGGAGGTGGGTTCTGTGTAGGCTCAGCTGCTTGGAGTTGCTACCATGACTTCCTAGCAAGGCTAGCTGCTGAGACCAGTTCCATAATCATGTCGGTTAATTATCGTTTAGCGCCTGAAAATCCTCTCCCAGAAGCTTATGATGATGGAATAAAGGCTCTGATGTGGTTAAAACAGCAAGCTCTAAGTGTTGGTGCTGATAATTGGTGGACTAGTCAGTGCAATTTCTCTAACATCTTTCTAGCCGGAGATAGTGCTGGCGCCAACATAGCCTATAACATCATCACGAGACCTGGTTCTTTTAATGCCGGACAAGCCGCTGCAGCCATGAAGCCATTAAGTCTCAGAGGCATTGTCTTGATACAGCCATTTTTCGGAGGAGAGGCACGCACTAATTCAGAAAAATATCTAGTACAATCACCTCGCTCGGCGCTTAGCTTGGCAGCCTCTGATACATTTTGGCGATTAGCTTTGCCTTGTGGATCTAACCGGGACCATCCATGGTGCAACCCTCTAGCCAAGGGGTTAGACGTGGAATTGGAGGATTTGTTGAGATTTCCAATAATGGTGTGCATATCAGAGATGGATATCTTGAAAGACAGGAGCTTGGAGTTTGTTGCTTCTTTGGATAGAGCTGGTAAAATGGTGGAGCATGTGGTTCATAAAGGGGTAGGGCATGCATTTCAGATTTTAAGCAAGTCCCAGCTCTCACAAACTCGAACATTGGAAATGATGTCACAAATCAAGGACTTCATTAGTGGAATATGATCCCCTCCTCTCTCAAGCACTATATATACTCAGAATTTTATTTAGGTAACAAAGGAAATTAATTCACAATTTTATATGATGCAAAATTCAAAGCTTTTAGTGCTGCAAATAGATATTCACGTATAACCCATCTGTTACCCATGTTGGTCAACGAAGAAGAGAGGGGAAGGAAAGAAATCTTAGGGATGGAGGCACGTTGTATTTGGACAAAAATGGAACAGCAGACCATGAGATGGAAAAGAAGCTGTGTTTCTTTTTATTTTTATTTATATTTATAGATGGTTTGATTTGAAAAGTGATTAAATTGATTTTTTTAATGTGTTTTAATGATTTTTTTTTGATAGGTTGATGTTAAAAATAAAAATTTATTTTAAGTGGAAATTTATTTTAAAAAAAACTCTGTACTGTATTTTCAAATGAGTGACGTAGAGTGAAAAATGGAAAAGAAGGTTATGAGCTAAATAAATGTCTGGTTACACTTGTAATTTACGATTAGAAAATATTAGGGAAGTGGCCACTCCAAATCTATAAATAAATAAATAAATCTAAAATCTAAATATGAAAACCAAAGAGAAAAAGTTCATCAAGCGGCCACTCCAGTCCATTGAACGCATAATCAAAGTTGGGCAGTCAATATGATATGGGCCTGCCTTTATTAACTCCTCGGCCCATTATATGTTATTTGGTTCGAAGCTTACGGGCCTTAATTGTGGGCATGGAATGGAAAATGGGTCGTTGGGCGGAATCGGCCGCCTTAGTGAACAATAGGTTAGCTTACTTTCACAGCTGTACTCCATCGATAAACATATTTACTGCCGGCTAACCGCGAGTTTAGTCCCTTTATTTCTTAGCGTTTCTTAACGTGATCCTTTTACTATTTTTTGAATTGATTGAGTTCTTTTACTCAAAATTTTTTAATGTGATCCCTTCATCATGACCTTTTCAGATTTTTAGTTAAATCTGGAGATGCGTAGAAAAGATAGCATTTTGCAATAAAATTTTGAAAAATAAAAAAAAAAATTTATGATAAATATTAGAAAGAAAACCAAGCTCCAAAAGTTAAAAACAAAATGTTAGATTGAGAAATGGAAAAATAAAATTTAGGAGCTGTTAGAAAAAAATGGAGTATTTCAGATATTGTTTTATACAAAAAGAGAAATAAAAAAAATGTTAAGTCACCCTTATTTATTTTTTTATTTTCAATTTTATTTTAAGATTTTCAATGAAGGGTAGCTTTTAGTTTTCTTAAATATAAGGTTTTGATTTATTAAAAATGGCGACTTTTATATTTTCAAATTGTTTATTTATTTTTAAAATATTTAAAATACACTCCTTTTTTTCTAAAGGCTTTTATTTTTTATTTTTCCATTTTTAAATCTAATATTTTGTTTTCAATTTTTTTAGAAATTCTCAAAATTGTATAATTTATTTTTTTCTAATATTTTTCATTTTTTCCTTTGATATTAATTTCTTATTTTAAAGATTCTGAGTGTAAAATTATATATATATATATATATATATATATATATATTTTATCACCTGTGTCCATATTTAATAGAAAACTCGATGGAACCATATTGATAGAAGGACCTCATTAATGTTTTTCAGTAAAGGGACCCAATCAATTCAAACAAGAATTAAGAAAATGTCAAGAGTAGAAGGATGAAATGTATATAATATATAAATGTCCCTTTCTAATTCTTAAGTTCCACTAAAAATTAGTGGTTGAGAACTCCAAGTAAAAATTCAATTTTTAAGTGCTGAGGTGCATCCCTGGATATATAGATGCAATGTTGCCAGCAATTACTCGAGTGTAGCAGATATATGTGGAAGAAGATCTCTTTATTGATATTGCTTAGCACACTAGCTATTTATACAGAGTACATTGCCAGATTGTAGCGTTTTCAGGTTTCAGCCCGAAGCTACTTACTCACCTGCTGCCTAGCAGCTCAACATTTTATCCTCAAGGAAGTTTAATTTTGTCACAAAGTTAGGAAATTGAAATAAAGCAGTAACTAAATTGTCCCTTCTTCTTCTTCTTCTTCTTCTTAAATGGACGATAGAGAAACACAATCAATCAACTTGTAGTTAATAAAGGAATCCAACTCACGACACAGCCTCCCATGAAGTTTCGAGGTCGAGGCTCTTTTCAGTGCTCGACCATGGCGTTCCTCGGTAAAAAAATAGAGTTATAAATCTTGCTCAAATGAAGATTCCAAAGGAACCTATTTGGTTCTTTCCTGCAAATATATAGACGGCATGCATTCGTAAGAATATATATGATCCATGCACACCGTTACGTACAAGTGAAGTTGAGGTGGAAGATGAATTAATTAAAACCTTGTCGTTTTATATATTTTGATACATTGGAAAAGATAGGGTGCTTAGCGCAGTACTATTTCTCATTTTCTTGTGCATGCATGTTATGTATCAGTTCTGCCAATCAAGTAGAACTGGACGTGTTGCATAACAGAAAACGAAATAAGAGAGTGATTATTATTCAGGATCAAAACTTTCACCGATTCGGTGATTTTTAAGCAATTGACCTTTATCACTAAGCAGCCTTACAAACCATAGTGATCAAAAGCTAATTAAAACAAAATCATCGGCAATAACATAACTATATTTATACAATTGGACTTAATTACGGGTATATACTATGTTTTTTTTTTTTGGTTTATCAGTCATAAAACAACAGTAACAACAACAACAATGTATCGGGGTTTGTAATTATTTGGCTTTGTTTCAAATTAATACTCATATTTCTTCATGAGTTGCCCTAGCTAGCTATATGGGTAACTGCTACAAAAATCGAAATTTTCATGGAGTATAAGTACGTACCTCATTCATAGAGTGCAGGCTGGTTCCTTTATCATCTTCTTCGAGTTTGGCTATTTCCATAAGACAATGTACAAGATGAACTTCCTAAGGGTTAAGATGGAATTGTAAGAAGCTCATGATTTCTTGTCAAATTCTATTTACAGGAAAAAATGGCCAGCTGAGACACGAATTACCTATAACGTTTGTTGGTGTCTATGGTAGTTGAAGTTTTCAATTGGGGGCGAGCCACCGGTCGACGAAACAATGCCTCAACCCCCACATCTGCTGACTAGTATTTTTGTATTACGTAGCAGCTTTCCCATCACAAATAGTTTCCATCGAACTTGTAACAAATCTGTTTGTGCTAGCATTTTCAACAACTTTTTTTTTCTTTTAATGGTCTGGATTTGTTTTTAGTCAGTTTTAGCATACCGAGATTATCATTCCTCAGTCTAGTATAGTTGCAATCAAGTGTATAGTTAATTATAATTGTGTCATTGTAATTTAATGACATTAATTAATTAGTTCTTATGAATTTCAAAAATTAAATATCTCATTCCTGCATTTTATATAAAAAAACCATTTATGGCTTGTCGAGCATTTATATAAGGGTTAATTAAAAGTAAGTATCATACACAACCAAATATAATAATATTATAAACAACCAAAAGATTAAGGTTATGTTTACTTTAGAAAATATTATTTTTTCTAGTTTCCACCTCTTATTTACTTTAACATTACCTTCATAAAAGATTAGAAAAACATGTTTACTAGACATGATTGTTTCAAAATAGAAAATTGGATTTCGTCTGGCTTGCTTTTAAATAATAAAGAAATTGAGTTAAATTTTTAGAATTTCTCTTACTTTCTAGAAATCTAGAGAAAAGTAAACATACAATTAAAAAAATCCATATTTTTAATTGATAAATGCGTTTGTACATGTTTCTAAAACCATTTAGTAAAAAATAGGAATTGTACGTGTTTTATTACAAATTAGAGATGATGAGGTTAAAGACCCTTTAATGAAGATGAAACTAACTATTCTTCGAGGCTGACGAGGATGAATGCCCTTGGAGTGCATGATGACATGATTTTAATGCTTGTAAGAAAGTCTTCTTAGAAGGTCAGGGATCCTAGGCAAGAGATGAAGTAAAGCAGTTCAGGACAATTATCTGATCTATGAGCTTTTTGTCATCCCTTACTAATTGATTGGAAATTATGTTCAAGATGACCAGCAGCTACCATCTCCAACCATAAGCCCACATCCTCACCTTCTTCAATTGTGTACGCTAGAACTCTCTTGTGGCACTTTGGTCTCTACCACACCAACACTTATTTTTCTTTAATAAAGTCTGATTATTGAATCATATATTTAACTTAGAAATCCCAAATCAAGATTACTGGCTTACACTGCATGTACTCTCCTCAAAGAAATACATTCCTAATTTATACATGTTCTTGTTTTTTTTATAAACATGTAATACATCATTCTCCAATACTTTAGATGATGTAGAATACTTTTTGCTTATGAACTGTGAAATGAGAAGACGAGCAAAAATAACTAGGACAGCTAAGGAAAGCAAATTGATGGTTTCATAGGCTTCACTTTCTTCTCCTCAGCCTTGGCATTCTCTTGAGAACTCCAGCATCATTGATGTCATCAGATCAGTGGTGGTGCTTCGATTTCAATCCAACATTTAGAGATTTTAATTATGTGGATTTATGAAGAATCAAGTGGGTGATTGAAAAAATTAGGATTCTTCTGAGTTTCAATTTGGGGTTTTCCATGGCTTTTGAAAAAACATAGCAAATTGTTTTTCAAGAAAAGAGAGATTTCAACCAGGCAAGAAGAGAAGAATCAATTAAAACACTAGATTTTGTTCTTGATGTGGGTTCAAATTGTTATGAAAAGAGAGAGAAAATGATATTTGAAAAGAAAGAAATTGCATTTCGTCATTAAACTTCTGATTTTTTTGTTTCAGTTTTTGATATATTATATAGTTCAGCCTTTTCATCCAATTAAAAAATTTGTATTAACTTAAAATATAAATTATAATTTTTCAACTCTCGACAAGAGCACTGCAATTTCAAAGGTAATTTTTCCTTTATAATTAAGAAGGGAAATGGAAGACTCCATACTTCACCAGCTGACTTTCAAACGCCAAACAAAACAAAGTTTAATTTCACGTGGTGGTGGGTGCAATTTCTAACTAAGGTTTCTAAATTTAACGCGACATCTCCGCACGCACTACAAATTGCCAATAATCTACATGATTTACCATTCAGTCCATAGATAAAAACAGTGACATTAATTTTACTATCACAGAAAGTACATAATTCCAGTGAAAACAAATTCATGCTCTCATTTTTCTATTGGAAGTTCAAGAAAAAAAACAGGTTTTTGTTTCTACCAAATGAAAACTTGCATTTTTTTTACTGGAACTGATTCATTCAATTCAGTTGATTCAGGACACTCATAATTCAGTTCATGGGAACCAAAGGGTGTGCGTTTCTTGATCAATACGGATCATATAAAAGCCGAAGACTTTTCTTTTCTTTTTCCAACTTACAATATATCCACGCCAACAAGCCAGCAACAGTGCCAAACTGCCAATTGTTCCTTGGTTGCTGTGGCGACAGCAGAAACAGCTGATTTCATACATAAAAAGAACAAGTTTAAGGAACATAAAGAGACCATGAAGTTGAACTCACTTGAGTCTTCGAGGGAATCCCCTGTTGTGCTCTGTGCAAGTGCGACTGCTACTTGAAGCTTGAATGGTTTAAGATCATGTCCTATATTCAGTTCACTGTATAGGATAAACGCCAATTCTCCACAACTTCAACGGTAGTAGCTTGTTGAAATTATCTTTCTAATGAAAAAAGGATACGAAGAAAGTCCTATTGGAAGACACGGGATACAAACAAAGCAAAATCAACGTTTATCATGAGGAAAAATGAGAGCGCACATTCGTTCAGGAGCCAGAAAACGGATTTTTACATGGCGGTCACATCTCACAGTGATACAATTGCCTACCCACTCAAAATGTCGGCAAAGAAGAAACTGGTTTGATTACCAGAAATTATGGCAACTTCAACAGTAGGTCTTCAGTACAACACGGCTCACTACGAGATTCCAATATTAAAGGGGTTGATGACCCGAAATTATGGCAACTTCAACAGAGGGTCTTCAGTACATGGGCTCACAACGAGATTCCAATATTAAAAGGGAGTCTGTCTAGGACATCATGACGCTGGCAATAGTCTGAAGAGCTTGGTTGGCAAAAAAACGGACATCAACATCTGGATCCTCACCTAGCTCAAACAAACAGGGACAGATAGTCTTCTCTACAACCTGCGGATATAATTTATGGCCCATTGTGGTTAAGAAAGTGAAAGGGCACCCATGAACAAAATAAACAATACTTCAATAAGATGACAAGCAGGAAAAAAAGGTTAAAAAAAAAAGTGTAGTCTTTGCTAAGAACAAGAGCGACTTACAGACTGATCAACTATGGGAATGAGCGATTGCAGCACCTTCGCCGCATTGAACTTGATGTTGGGCACCCTGCTTAGTGAAATCAAATCCAGCATTCAGAAACTGCCGGGTTAGAATGAAACAATTTTACAAACCAGATTGACAATCCACGCATCCAATACCTGTCTTTTGATGCATTGATGACTACTGGCAACAGTTTGGAACATGTAATTTCCGAACCCATCACAGGAGCAAGCAACGAGACAGCACGTAGAATTGTCATCCGATACAAATAATGGGGATTGGTGCTCATCTCCAAAACCTGCAATAAAATGTGACATTTCAATATCCAGTTCTTTAGAAGATAGGAACAGACATAAAATGTGAAAGAAATACGAGAACAATAATCAAGCCAGAAACAGGGGGGGAAGGCTACATAGTTGGCTTGTCAAATTGAAGCAGAAAAAACAATCAACTATTGAAAGAGGCCAAACCATCAATCCAGGGATTTCTTTCTAATAGTTAAGAAGACATAATTTCCTATTGATCCTAAACTATTGTGTTCTATTCAACACATCCAACCCCACCATTGGGAAATTAATAGCAACGAAAAGTCAGAATTATTAGACAGTGGTGAAATTCAAACAAACCAGTGCAACACAAACCTGTGGAATTATGTGTTGCACTGCCCACTCAGGACCGAATTCTTCAGCGAGGCGCTTCAAATTGTTTGCAGCAGCATCACGAATCGAGTAGACCTGAAGAAAATACCCAGACAAGATTGTTCAAAATAAACCAGTTAATCTTCATGACAGCGTGATTGGCAGAAAGGAGCTCAGTTCCAAAAGTTAGTAAAGTATTATATAGAAATTCAAAGCTCACTTTTCCATTATTTTTACAAGAAAAAGCTTAATAAAATAATGATAGAAAAAACAGCAAAGCCAGTAGTATACAAAGGCTAGCATACTACTTGAATGAATTTCATTTAAAGGCTTGAACACCAATTCCAAGAAGAGCAGAAATCCTCATAAAGACTTGTATTTTCAAGTCCTATGATGCCCAAATCTTTTCTATATCTTCATAAATGAAGACTGAAAATCTTAATCTACTTGAGAAATTTTAATCATTGAACAGAGACAATCTTAATCTACTTGAGAAATTTTAATCATTGAACAGAGACACATCAAACAAGCAAACAGAGAAAAACCGAGATTCAAAAATTTTCAGGTGCGATGCACAAGCAAAAGTGAGCTTTTAACTGCTGGCACACATGATGTGGAAATACAAACCTTATCCTGCAACCACTGCATGCAAAGAGCACCAAGTTTATCATCAAAGAACCCAACACCCAGTTGACTTGCCAATAAAGGTATGTACTCTATAATTGCAAGCCGAACCCTCCAATGTCTATCCTCTGCGAGCTCAACAATTGCTGGCAATAGTGATTGGGACAGTAGATCGATTCCAATAACCTGCAGTAATGTTTATTCCCATGATATCATAGGCAAGGAGGAAAATATTGCATTTCAGGTACATATTTATGATGTGCTAAGAGCATGCGGAGTAACATCTCTAAGACCCCACAAAATCCAAAGAAAGGTCAAACTACATCATGTGTTGTGACAGTGATTTTAGCATTAGCCTACTTGTTTATATTAGTGTGCCCAAGTAATTTCTATCAGACAAAATCTCCAAATGAATAACTATTGTGAGGCATATTTTAAGGAATGTTATCACAGTACTCATTTGCTTGGTAAAAATTGCAATATATTAGACTAAACCAAAATGGAGAGATGGTTGAGCTGGCTCCCGGGATACAGAAGACTGAAACCTCTTGAGTTGTCTTAAGTTGTTGCAAACCTGATTCACTTGATCAAGCTTGCTGATTATGTTCAGACGCACATCAGGAAATTCATCCTTCAAGAGGGATAGAAAAATTGGAAGAAGCTGTTCGATTGTGGCATCCTGCATTGACAAACAAAATAAAGTTTAGAAATCCATTTCCAGCAATTCAATTCATGCACTAGGAATTGAAACAGGAAGAACAGTGACATAGATAAAATAACCAATGATATTTGACAACATCATGAAAAAAAAAGCACTTCTTAATGAAAGAGAAAACCATGCAGCTAATGAACCATATACATTTACAGAAACGAGAACTTTGAAATGATGACAGGTAATGGCCAATAATATGGCATCTACAAGAACATGTAAAATATATGGGCTAAAGCTAACAAACTTGGCCCCAGAAGGTATTTATCTCTCTATATATCAGAAATTTGCAAATGTCATTCAAAAATTGAAGTACATGTGGTTTGAAAGCTTTATATAGTTCAAAGTCAGATCAGGACAGGATCAATTAAATGAATAGCACATCTTACTGTGCAAGCATTAAGTGAACAATAACAAAGTCTTAGACAACCCATACTGTACATTCTCACCTTCCCCAAGACAGGAGCCATTCCCATTATAACTGAAGCCAAAGCAGAGCGGACATGCTGGGAAGAATCTGATGACAGTTCCTGAAAAAAATAAGTGAGAACGCTACAATTAAAAAAAAAAGATCAGGCAAAAATCAATTCATGCTCTAACAAGAAACAATACAGTCAACTGAAGAATTTTAAAGTTTGAAATGGAAATGCACCTTCACACAGGGGAGAATATGTTGAATAGCAAGTTCTGGACTTAAAATGCGGCAGAATTTAGTTACTTTTCCAGCAGCAGCTATACGTACTTCAGCCTCATTATCACGAAGTAACCGCACATATGCAGGGACCAAGTCCATCCTTAGAAACAATTACCATAAATCAAAAATCTTGATTACAATATGACAGAATCCATCAACAGATCACTATCAAACACAGAATTGGATTGGAACTTAAAACAAGAAAAAGTACATATGCATTTAACCCAGCAGTTTCAAGTTAGATATACACCTGGTAGGCTCAGGTCCCACAGCCTCACAAAGTTCATATAATTGATTTGCAACCATGTAGCGTACACGCCAAGACTTGTCCTGCTCGGAGGCAATAACACTTGATTTAAATATGAAACAAATCGAAAGAAAAAAGCTAAAAGCTTGCAGAATCAGCAAACAAATGTCATATTACTGATGCCACCAAGCACCATAAACAATTTTTCTTCCCCTGTGGTATCATATTGGTAACAAAATTTTATCCAGACACTCTTAAAGCTTTCAAAACATTAGACATGATCCAGTATAAAATTCCATTCCTCATCCAGGAAAAATTATACATTATCTTCCAAGTTGTTAATTTCTGCAAGCTTATATCTAGGCCGATAGGTCTCAATCAGTGTTACCAAGAATGTGGAGTTTTCTGGGTTGTGCTGCGACTTTGGAGACATGGTACACACTTTAATTTGTGGTATGAAGGTAGAGTGTTATGTTGTGTGTTTCTGCTTATTTGGGCTGTTCATAAGGGTTGAATCAGTGACTAGGTAAGTTATCAGGTTTATCTATAATTATTTCTCAAGCATAATGCCTAGGACAATAGAACGAGCATAGTGCCTGTTAAAAAAGCAAGGGAAAAGAAATGCATAGAAAGATGCCATTACATTTTCCCCTTGCCCTAGAACAAAGAATTGGGGAAGTAAGTTTGCCAAGTCAGGCTGGAATGCAAATTTACCATGAATCAGGACATGTGATCCGGATCACAGTTCCAGGGAGGTAGCATTATCCTGTAACTCTGTTTAAATCACCTTATCCATAATTTAATAAAACCAAAAGAAGAAAATATCTTTATTTAATATTGATTACTGAAATGGATGTTCTACAACAATCTAATTTAACTCTAGTTAAGCGTTAATGGGTCTAGACCAAACAACAACGAAATACCAAGATAGTGCCAGCAAAATACTCAGAACACAACAAATCATAAAGTAAATTGTTACTTTTGTTGGATTTACAAACTTCATTAGTACCTGAGAGAAATTAACAATAACAGGAAGAATATGTGCAACGCAATTCTGAGGCTCCAATAATTTCCCAAGAGCAGCACAGCCCTCAACAGCCAATAGACGAACAGAATCTTGATCTGAGGTATAAGAAAAACGCACGTGAAGAATTCCAAACATATCAAACTAAAAAAGCAAATTCAAATAACTACAAATTAAGGTATTGCATATATAAGAATATTACATTATAAACCTATAATTTGTGATATCAAATTCATTTCTCATACATTGTTGACCATTCCACAGTTTCAAGTCAAAACTGTATGATTTACATGTGCAATCAAACATGTAATAGTAGTTATCTTAACCTTATTCCATTTTCAAAATAACTAAATAAAAGCACACTTCTTCTATATATTAAAAGTTCAATTACCATCTTGGGTAAGATCCTCGAAAATTGACATGATGTCAGTCTTCAAATGTGCAGGTTCAACAGTGGCAGCAAATTTCCCCAAATTAGAGGCAGCAGACCTCCTAACCATGGGCATGTCATCTTGACACAGCTGGCTGTATATTGACCGCAATTCTGTCTTCAACGTGTCTGGGGCACTAGGGTAGGCAATATGAAATAGCCCACACGCAGAAACTCGAGCTGTAAACCATTCTCCAGCTGCTAGTCTCTGAAGATAAAATTTAAGCAGGTGCAAGAGAATAAAGTAAATTAGTAGTTAACACAAATATGACAACCAAAAGTGTGACATGTTTAACTACTCAGGGGTTCGAAAAACATGCAAAATATCTCCCTTTCCCAGACATACATACAAACACAAATAAGTGAAATAGAAGGCCATAACATCTCACACATGAACACATATATCTCTAATTCAGTAAGGGATAAATCTTGCACATACAGAGTTCATGCATATTTTTAGTATAAGTTGAATAAATAGAACAGGCATAAGCAACCAAATTAAATACATAACAATCTAGCAAAGAACAACAGCGTTTTTCAAGACATTGAAGAACATAATGAGTCTCCTCAAACAGTACATAAATGAAAAATCATTATTCCAGGCAGGTAGGTGCAGCTAAATCTTCATTTAAATTATAAGGAAATAGCATTATCTAGTAACTCAGATATATATAAACGTTCTCTCACCTTGACAAGAGGAATGAACCATTCAACTAAGTCGGTCTCCCTCATCTGAGATCCAATCCTACACAACGACTCCACAGCTTTATCTCTCACACAGGTTTCCTCGACAGTGCAAAGAGTCTCCAGAGGTGGGAGCAAAACATGAGCATAGTCAACTCCCCCAACAAACGGAATAAACACACCCAATTCCTCCGCCATCGCAAGGAGTACCTCGTCGTCATCATCATTGTTTTCACTCAGAAATGGAATTAACTCCTTCCGCGTTCGTTCCTCCCCGAGAGCACGTGCTATGGTCGAGAGTCTACGGATTGAGTTTAACCTTAGCTGAATGTCATCATTCTTTAACTCGTCTATTAAAACGGCTATTGGATAGAGCGGTTCTTCCACCGTAGACATTGTATCCAAGATCTGTAACGAACCCTAGAATTCAAATCTAACGATTCATGAACACATTAATAATTAGTAAAAAGAAAGCCAATTTGATATGAGATTAGATTAGATTAGCTAAAAAGGAAACAACCTAATTTTTCAACTTATAATAGCAAGAATGAAACCGTGGAAAAAGAATTTAATTGTTATGGTTTATGACAGTTCTTTTTTTAAAATAAATAAATTTGATAGAAGTGTTGTGTGCTCTTACCGATCTGAAATGCGTTCCCGCCGTGCCTCTGATTAGTTGCAGAAGCTTAGAGAGGGATAGAGAGAATTTATGAATCTCTTTTTATTTGATTTTTGTACTATATTTCTTTGCTCTTTTTTTTTTTTGTACTGTATTTATTTATTGCTATTGTTTATTTGAAGCGATCTTAAGTTCAGGCCCAATTTTGTATGTATATTATGGGCCTGGGCTCTTATTCTTCTTTTAGGCTGGCGAGATATTAAAGAATTTATTATTGTTAGCGCTAAAAATTTTAATTCTGTCATTCTACATAAGAAAAAAAATATTATTTTACATGTAATACAATTCAAAATCATATAATACAACAATAAAATTATCACATAAATTTGATATATTTTTCTTATTTATAAAGAAATTTGATGAGCTTTAAGCTATAGCTCATGCATTGAGATGCAACTGTTTT